>Ga0182738_1000721_pt1 | contig 44287 bp, 39 predicted proteins | sample eDN5th30CBELigMG_FD_128876 | JGI IMG/M metagenome (GOLD analysis project Ga0182738, IMG submission 128876) | Enriched Miracle-Growth compost microbial communities from Emeryville, California, USA - eDNA 5th pass 30_C BE-Lig MG (version 2)... ...
CCGCCGAAGTCCTCGATGGCCATCTTGATGGCTTCGACGCCGCCCTGGCCGTCGTTGTCCGAGTAGGTGCCGGAGATGTCGGTGACGAAGCCGATCCGGACCGCGTCGTCCGAATACTGCGCCAGCGCCGGCGCGGCGCAGCCGGCGGCGATCGCCAGCGCCGCCGCGGGCGCCAGGGCGTGCGGAATCCTGCTCATTGCCTGTCTCCTGTTGTCGTGTCCCCCGATGGAGGGGAATCTGTTTTGCGATTATGATAGCGCTAACCTTGATTTGCGTCATAAGTACAAACCCGCAGGCATGGCCGGGGCGCACGTCTCTCGCGCACCCTTGCCGCCCGGGGCAGGCAGGAGGAGACCATGGCGGCGCACTACGACATACTCATCGTCGGCGCGGGGCAGGCCGGACGCCGGGCGGCCGAGGCCGCGCGCCGCACCGACGCGCGAGCGGGCATCGCCATCCTGGGCGACGAGCCCCACCTGCCCTACGACCGGCCGCCCCTGTCCAAGGACGCCCTGAAGGACCCCGCACGCTACGCCGACTGCGAAAAGCGCAGCGCCGCGCAGTACGCCGAGGACCGCATCGACCTGCTGCTGGGCGAGCGCGCCGAGCGCCTGGACCGCGCCGCGCGCACCGTGCGCACGGCGGGTGGCCGCGCCCTGCACTACGACCGCCTGGTCATCGCCACCGGCTCGCGGGTGCGGCGCCTGGCGCTGCCGGCCGGCCTGGAGGACGACGTGCTCTACCTGCGCACGCGCGACGACGCCGACCGGCTGCGCGCGCGCATCCGCCCGGGCGCGCGCCTGGCGCTGATCGGCGCCGGCTTCGTCGGCCTGGAAGTCGCCGCCAGCGCGCGCGAGCTGGGCGCGCAGGTCGTCGTCCTCGACCAGGCCGCGCGCGTGCTCTCGCGCGTGCTGCCGGCGCAGGCCGGCGCGCGCGTGCAGGCGCGGCACGAGCGGGCCGGCGTGGACTTCCTGCTGGGCGCGCGCATCGCCGGCATCTCGCGGGCCCCTTCGGGGCGGCTGGCCATAGACGTGGGCGGCAGCGTGCTGGAAGCCGACGCGGCCGTGGCCGGCATCGGCGTGCTGCCCAATACCGAGCTCGCCCAGGAGGCCGGCCTGGCGGTGGACGACGGCCTGCTGGTCGACGAGTACGGCCGCACCGACGACCCGGCTGTGTTCGGCGCGGGCGAGGTCACCCGCCACCCCGTGGCGGGGCTGGCCGGGCGCGCCCGGCTTGAGTCCTGGCAGGTGGCCGAGTTCCAGGCCGAGGCGGCCGGCGCGGGCGCCGCCGGCGCGCTCACGCCCTACCGCGCCCTGCCCTGGTTCTGGTCGGACCAGTACGACCTGAACATCCAGATGGCCGGCCACGCCCCGGCCGGCGCGCGCATCGTCGCGCGCGGCGCGGACGACGGCCCGCAGACGCTGTTCTTCCTGGATGGCGGCGACCGCCTGGCGGGCGCCGTGGCCTTCAACAACGGGCGCGACATATCGGGCGTGCGCCGGGTGGTGGAGAAAGGCGCGCCGGTCGACCCGGCGGTGCTGGCCGCGCCGGGGCCGCTGTCCTGGCGCGACCTGCTGCGCTAGGGCCTGTTAACAGGCCCTAGCGCCCGTCAGGAGACCAGCCAGCCCCCGTCCACCGGCAGCATGGCGCCGGTGATGTGGCTGCCCGCCGGCCCGCACAGGAAGACGAGCAGATCGGCCACGTGCGAGGCCGGGATGAAGCTCTGCGAAGGCTGCTTGCCCGCCAGGAAAGTGCGGGTGGCGGCGGCGCGGTCCAGGCCGTGCTCGGCCATGATGCGGCTGACCCGGCCGTCGGTGTCCGGCGTCAGCACCGAGCCCGGGCAGACGGCATTGCAGGTCACCCCGCGGCTGACGTTCTCCAGCGCCACCACGCGGGTCATGCCCAGCAGCGCGGTCTTGGTCGTGACGTAGTCGATGCGGTTGGCCGCGGCGCGCGTGCCGTACACCGAGGACATGTTGACGATGCGCCCCCAGCCGCGCTCGCGCATGCCCGGCAAGGCGAGCCGTATGGTGTGGAAGGCGGCCGACAGGTTCACGGCCAGCGCCCGGTCCCACTTGTCCACCGGGAAGTCCGCCGTGTCGGCGTAGTGGCGCACCACGGCGTTGTTGACCAGCACGTCCACCCCGCCCAGCCGCTCGCCGGCCTCGGCCATCAGGCGCTCGATGGCCTGCGGGTCGGTCAGGTCGGCGCGCAGGTAGATGGCCGACACGCCGTGGCGTTCGGCCAGCTCGGCGCAGCGCGGCGCCACGGCCTCGGGCGCCTCCAGCCCGTGCAGCACGATGTCGCAGCCGGCTTGCGCCAGGCCCTGCGCCATCGCGTAGCCCAATCCCTCGGACGAACCGGTGATCAGTGCGGTCTTGCCCTTCATGTTCTGTCTTTCCTGGTCTGGTGCCGGGCGGCCCACGTGTCCGTGGCACACATGGGCCGCCGCGCCGATATGATAGCGTTAACATTATCCGAAAAGTTTTCCCGGCGCAAGTCGCGCCGACCCGGACCGGGCTTGCGCGGCGCAGCAGCGCCCCGGCCGCAGCGCCGCCACGGCCGGCCCGCCCGGCCCTCAGGTGCTTTCGCGCTGGATCACCTCGAAGCCCAGGTCGACGACGCTTTCCTGGCCCTCGTCGCGGCCCTGCAGCCGCTGCAGCAGCAGCTCGGCGCTGCGCCGCCCGATCTCCAGGCGCGGCAGCTTCAGGCAGGTCAGGCGCGGCACCGTGTGGCTGAGGATGTCCAGGTCGTCGAAGCCGGCGATGGCGATGCGCTCGGGCACCTTCCAGCCGCGCCGCTGCGCCTCGAACAGGGCGCCGATGGCCAGCACGTCGCCGGCGAAGAAGATCGCGTCCACCGCGGGGATGCGGGCCATCATCTCGGCCATGGCGTGCGCCCCGGCGGTCAGGCCGGGCTCGGCCTCGCTGACCAGCAGCGGGTTGCGCGCCCGCCCCAGCGCGGCCAGGGCGGCGTGGTAGCCCTTCAGGCGCTCGCGCGCGCGGCGGTTGTGCTTGACCGACAGGCTGACGAAGCCGATGTTGCGGTAGCCGCGCGAGGCCAGGTGCATCGTCATGGTCTTGGCGGCCTGGAAATTGGAATAGCTGACCACCATGTCGGTCGGATGGCGCACGATGTCGCCGGTCTCGATGACCGGCACGCCCGCCTGCCGGATCATCTGCAGCGCGCGCGGCGTGTGCTGCGTGTCGTGCAGGATCAGCCCGCACACGCGCTGGGCGATCAGGGTGGCGATCAGCGCCTCTTCCTCGTGCACCGAATGGCCGCTGTCGGCCAGCACGAGGTGCAGCCCGGCGGTCTTGAGCACGTCGGCCGTGCCCTGCACCGTGCTGGCGTAGAGCGAGTTCTTGATGCTGGGCACCACCTGCCCCACCACGGTCGACCGGCTGGAGGCCAGGCTGGCGGCGATGCGGTTGGGCACGTAGCCTATCTTGCGTATCGTCTCCAGCACCAGGCTGCGCGTCTCTTCGGACAGCTTCTCGGGCTGGCGCAGCGCGCGCGACACGGTCATCAGCGACACGCCGGCCGCGTTGGCCACATCCATCATGCGCACGGCGTTGCCGCCCGTTGGGCCTCGGGTCCCGCTCATGGTTGCAGTCTCTGTGGGCGTTGCTCGGGAAGACGCCGCTGCGGAAGAAAAGCGGCGCGGCGGCGCCGGGTCATCGCGCGGATGATAGCGCAACCCGGCCGGCCCATATCTGGCAACGGTCCATGGCCGCTGCTATGATAGCGCTATCTTTCCACGCAATGCCGCGCGCCACCCGCGCGCCGCGGCCTGCGCCCCGCATAATTGCGTTCCCCACAATACGATCCGCGCCCGACGCGACAAAGGAGACAAGCGCATGACCTCGCCCGCCGATACCTACCGCATCTACGCCATCAAGTACGGCCACCACGACCGCAGCTCCCGCGACAACTTCCTGGGCGGCGACAGCCACGACGTGCCCATGCCGCTGGACTACTTCGTCTGGGCGGTGGTGGGCGACAAGCACACCTTCGTCGTCGACACCGGCTTCGACGCCGCGATGGGCAAGCAGCGCGGCCGCGCCATCACCCGCCCCGTCGAGGAAGGCCTGCAGGCCCTGGGCATCCGCCCCGACTCGGTCGAGGACGTGATCCTGACCCACATGCACTACGACCACGCCGGCAACCGCGATCTCTTCCCCAAAGCGCGCTACCACGTGCAGGACCGGGAGATGGCCTACTGCACCGGCCGCTGCATGTGCCACGCCACGCTCAACCACCCCTTCGCGCCGGACGACGTCACCGCCATGGTGCGGCGCGTCTTCGACGGCCGGGTCGAATTCCACGACGGCGACTCGCAGGTCGCCCCCGGCCTGAGCGTGCACCTGGTCGGCGGCCACACCAACGGCCTGCAGATCGTGCGCGTGCACACGCGGCGCGGCTGGGTGGTGCTGGCCTCCGACGCCACCCACCTGTACGCCAACATCGAGCAGCGCCGCCCCTTCCCCGCCGTCTACAACGTCGGCGACATGCTGGAGGGCTACAAGCGGGCCTACAGCCTGGCCGACTCGGCCGCCCACGTCATCCCCGGCCACGACCCGGACGTGCTCAAGCGCTTCCCCGCGGCGGGCAAGGGCATGGAAGACTGGATCGTGCGGCTGGACGCCGATCCGGTCTAGGGCCTGTCCCGGAGCCCGTAGGCTGGGCGCCGGCCTGCGCGCTCCCGGTCATGCGCCCGGTCATGCGCCAGGCGGCGCGGCAGGACTCGTGGCCACCGTGGCGTGGGGCGGCGCGCTTACAATCGTTCGTCTTTCGCCGCACCACTTGCCCCCGCCATGTCCCGATTCCAGCCCGTCGCGCTCGAACACGCCAGCCGCCTGATCAACCACGGCCCCACCGTGCTGGTCACCAGCGCGGCAGGCGGGCGGCGCAACATCATGGCCGCCGCCTGGTCGATGCCGGTCGAGTTCACCCCGCCGCGCATCGCCATCGTCATCGACAAGAGCACCTACACGCGCGAACTGGTCGCCGAAAGCGGCATCTTCGGGATCTGCGTGCCGGGCGCCGCGCTGGCCGACCTGACCTATGCGGTCGGCTCGTCCAGCGGGCGCGACGCCGACAAGTTCCAGGCCTTCGGCATCGCGGCGGTGGCCGGGCCGCAGTTGGGACTGCCGCTGGTCGAGGCCGGCTGCGCCGCCTGGCTGGAATGCCGCCTGATCCCCGAGCCGCACAGCGAAGACGCCTACGACACCTGCTTCGGGGAAGTCGTCTCGGCCGCTGCCGATCCCCGCGTCTTCGCGAATGGGCACTGGCGGTTCGATGCGTCCAACGCGCCGCTGCACACCCTCCACCACTTGGGGGCCGGCAATTTCGCGCGCGCCTCGGACATGATCTCGGCGCGCCCGCTCACGCGCCGGGCCTGACGCGCAAGCCTGCCTGCGCGCCCGCCGCGCCGGCCCCGGACGCGGCCTAGCTCTTCTCCACCTTGCCTTCCTTGAGCATGGCCTTGATGAAGTCGCTTTCCTCGCGCACCAGCTTTTCCAGCTGGTCGGGCTTTTCGTCGTAGACCGCGCCGCCCGCTTCCAGGAAGGCCTGCTGCACCTTGGGCGACTGCAGGGCGCGGGAGCGCGCCTCGTTCAGCGCCGCGAGCACCGCGTCGGGCGTGCCGCGCGGGGCCAGCAGGCCGATGTAGGTGGTCGAGTCGAAAGGCTGGCAGCCTATGCTTTCTATGGTCGGCACCGAGGGCAGCAGCGCGTGCCGGGTCAGGCCCAGCACCGCCAGCGGGCGCGTGGACTTGGCCTCGAACAGGGGCTTGGAGGTGGTCAGTTGGTCGATGCCGGCGTCGATGTGCCCGCCCATCAGGTCCAGCATCATCGGGCCGGCGCCCTTGTAGGCCAGCGGGTTGAACGAGCAGTTGGCGGCCAGCTCCAGGTGCAGCATGGCCACGTGGTTGTCCGAGCCCATCGCGCCTATGCCCAGGCTCACGCGGCCGGGCGCGCTGCGGGCGTCCTGGATGAAGTCTTCCAGCGTCCTGTACTTGCTGTCGTTCTTGACCACCAGCACCATGGGCGCCTGGCTGATGAAGCCTACGGCCCGGAAATCGTCCATGCCGTAGGACACGTCGACCAGGTTGGGCGTGATCGAGAACACGCCCTTGGCGGCGGCGATCAGGGTGTAGCCGTCCGGCTTGGCGCGGGCCACGTAGCCGGCGCCGATCGCCCCGCCCGCCCCGGCGCGGTTCTCGACCACGACCGGCTGGCCGATGACCTGGGCGAAGGCGTCGCCGAAAGTGCGTGCGGTGAAGTCGCCGTTGCCGCCGGCCGCGTAGGGCACGATCAGCGAAATGGGACGGCCCGGAAAGTCGGCGGCGCGCGCCGTGCCGGCCGCGCCTTGCAGCCCGGCGGCCGCCGCGGCCATGAGGAAGGTTCTGCGGTCCATCGTATTGTCTCCTGGGTTCTTCTCGAAAGGGGCAAGCCCCTTTCGTGCCTATTCGTACCAGCGCTCGCCGAGCACCAGCGGGACTTCCTTGTTCGCCTCGGAAAAGCCGTCCAGCGGCAGCTGGTCGGCGCCCACGCGGGCCAGCACGTCGGTCTCGTCCTCGGCGGCCGCGCCGATGCGCAGCATGACCAGCGGCTCGCCGCCCTCCGCGCGGAACCAGTACAGCGAGCCGCGCGGCAGCAGCACGCAATCGTTCCTGCCGACTTCGCGGGTCTCGCCGTTGGGGCCGTAGAACAGCGCCTTGCCCTGCAGGATCACGAAGCAATGGTCCTCGTTGATGTGGGCGTGCAGCTCGTTCTCGCCGCCTTCGGCGTAGGTCTTGAGCACCACGCTCATCATCTTGCTGGCGGCCAGCACCTGGTTGGTCCGCCCGGCCTCGGGCAGCGGACAGCGGATGTGGAAGAAGCTCGGCGTGGTCTTCTGCGCCAGGCGTTCGACCTCGGCCTGCCATTCGGCCGTGTTCTCGACGATGGGGGCGGCGTTGTCTGCGGTGGCTTTCATGATGTCTCCTGAGTGCGGATGCGCGCGTCCCGGCCGGAAGCGGACGGCGGCGCGGCGAGTTGGACCGGGGTGTCGAACCCGTACAGGCGGGCGGGATTGGCGACCAGAATGTCCTCCAGCGTGCGCGCATCGGGCGCGCAGCGCGCCAGCATGGCCAGCGCGCCGGCGTCGTCGACCCGCTTGAGCGGGGTGATGTCCTGCGCCGGGCGGCCCGGCACACGGCCCGGGTCGGGATGCGGCCAGTCGCTGCCCCAGACCAGCCGGTCCGGGCGGGCGGCGATCAGCGCCCGCGCCAACGGCTCCAGGGGCGAGAAATCGTCGCCCTCGATGGCGCACAGATGGCCGGCCGACAGCTTGACGTAGACGTTGCCGGAGCGCAGCGCGGCCAGCAGGCGGACGAAATCGGGATGGTCGGGCGCGGTGCGGGCGGCCGCGCCGGCATAGTGGTCCAGCACCACCGGCACCCCCAGGCCCTCCATGGCCGGCGCCAGCCGGGCGGCCAGGGCGAGCCGGACGTGGAGCTGGACGTGCCAGCCCAGGCGCCCCACCCTGGCGGCCGCGGCGCGCATCCGCCGTTCGGCCTGCGCGGGATCGGCCATGCCGTCGGTTTCGAAGTTCAGGCGCACGCCGCGCATGCCGCCGGCCGCCAGCGCGTCGAGCTGGGCGTCGCTGGCGGTATCGGCGTCGATGGCCGCCACGCCGCGCGCCGCGCCGGGCCCCAGCGCGGCGATGGCGGCCAGCGTCGCGCCATTGTCCAGGCCGTAGACGCTGGGCTGCACCACCACCACGCGGTCCAGCCCCAGCCCGCCCAGGTGCCGCGCCAGCAGCCCGGCGTCGGCCAGGCCCGGCGTGTAGCTGCGCTGCGGGCTGAAGGGATGGACGGCCGGGTCGGCGAAGACGTGGGTATGGCAGTCGCACGCGCCCGGCGGCAGCGCAGGCCGCGGCGCGGCGGCTTGCGCCGCATCGGCCGCCTGTTCGGCGCTCCGTTCGGGTGCCCCTTCGGAGGCCCATTCGGGTGCCCCTTCGGACGCCACGGGGCCTGCCCAACCCCGGCGGGCCGGAGTGGGCGCGGCGCGATGCACGGCGGATGCTTCCATGGCTACTGCTGTAGTCCCCGATATTTATGTTAGCGCTAACTTATGAAAGGTTAGCAGCCAGGCTTGATTTCTGTCAAGGCAGGGGTAACGAGCGATTGCAGCCGACGCAACAGGCCATTGCCGCCGGTCCGGGCATGCCGCGCCCATGCGCCGGCCGGTGTGGCTATCGCAGCAGCGCTGCCCCCACCTGCCAGGCGACGGGAAGGACGATGGGCAGCAGCAGGATCATCCACCACGACCGCGGCGCGATCTTGCGCAGGATGACGGCGACACTGATCAGCACCAGCAGGAAGACGATGCCGACGATGATCAGGTGGACGAGGTGGGGAGTATCCATGGGGTGGCGCCGCCCGGTAGGGCGGGCGGCCCTTGCCTGGCAGGACAGGCAGGATGCTGGAGGTGGTAGGCCGTGCGAGACTCGAACTCGCGACCAACGGATTAAAAGTCCGCTGCTCTACCAACTGAGCTAACGACCCGAAGCCGGCGATTATGGCCGATGCGCGGGCGCCTTGTCAAAGCAATGCGCCGCCACCATGCGCCCGTGAGCAGACCGAAGCCATGCCGGCCGGCACCGGGGATGCGCGACGGCGCGCCTCAGCGATGCGAGGTGCGCCGCACCAGCCAGTCGCCCAGGCTCTGGATGCACTGCACCAGCGCGATCAGCACCGCCACCACCACCAGCATGACCTCGGGCAGGAAGCGCTGGTAGCCGTAGCGTATGCCCAGGTCGCCCAGGCCGCCGCCGCCGATGGCGCCCGCCATGGCGGAATAGCCGATCAGGCTGACCAGCGTCACCGTGGCGCCGGCCACCAGGCCGGGCAGGGCCTCGGGCAGCAGCACCTTGCGGATGATCTGCGCGGGCGTGGCGCCCATGGCCCGCGCGGCGGTGATAAGGCCGGGATCGACCTCGCGCATGGCGTTCTCGGCGATGCGCGCCATGAAGGGGATGGCGGCCAGCGACAGCGGCACGATGGCCGCCTGCGTGCCGATGGACGTGCCCGCCACCAACCGCGTCAGCGGGATGATGGCCACCATCAGGATGACGAAGGGCACCGAGCGGGTGGCGTTGACCACCGCGCCCAGCACCCGGTTCAGCGGCAGGTTCTGCAACATGGCGCCGCGGTCGCTGACCACCAGCGCCACGCCCAGCGGCACGCCGAAGACCACGGCGGCCAGGCCCGAGGCGCCGACCATCAGCAGGGTCTCCAGCAGCGAGGCCAGCAGGAGGTCTATCATCTGCGCGTTCATCAATGGACGTCCTCCACCACGGCATGGCGCTCGTGGGCCGCGCCGCGCGCGGCGGCGAGCGCCTCCGGCGCCCCCTCGGCCAGCACGAACAGGGTGCCCACGGCCACGCCCTGGACGGCCTCGACGCGCGCCTGCACCAGGGTCAGCGCCACCGCGTGCTCGCGGCCCAGCGACGCCAGCAGCGCGCCGGAATCCCCGCCGGCCAGCGTCATGCGCCACAGTTGCGCAGCCTGCCCGGGACGGGCGGGCGCGGCGTCGGCGATGCGCCCGCGCAGCGCGGCCAGGGTCTCGTCGCTCAGCTCGGAAGCGGTGGCCGCCGACACCATGGCGCGCGTGACCGCATGGCGCGGCGAAGCGAACACGTCCACCGTGGCGCCGGCCTCGACCACCCTGCCCTGGTCCAGTACGGCCACGCGGTCGCAGATCTGGCGCACGACTTCCATCTGGTGGGTGATCAGCACCACGGTAATGCCGGTCTGGCGATTGATCTCGCGCAGCAGCGCCAGGATGTTGCGCGTGGTCTCCGGGTCCAGCGCCGAGGTGGCCTCGTCGCTGAGCAGCACGTCGGGATCGTTGGCCAGGGCGCGGGCGATGCCCACGCGCTGCTTCTGCCCGCCGCTGATCTGGCTGGGATAGCGGTCGCGCAAGTGCGCCAGGCCGACCAGCTCGAGCAGGCGGTCGACCCGCGCCGGGATGTCGCGCGCGGGCACGCCGGCGATCTCCAGCGGCAGGGCGACGTTGCCGTGGACGGTGCGGCGCGCCAGCAGGTTGAATCCCTGGAACACCATGCCGATGCGGCGGCGCTGGCCGCGCAGGCTGCGCTCATCCAGGCCGGTCAGCGCCTGGCCGCCGATGGCGATGCTGCCCTGGTCGGGCTGCTCCAGCATGTTGATGCACTGGACCAGCGTGCTCTTGCCGGCCCCGCTCGGGCCGATGATGCCGAACACTTCCCCCGGCGCGACGTGCAGGCTGACGCCGCGCAGCGCCTCGAAGCGGCCGCGCGGCGTGGCGTACGTCTTGTGCAGGTCGTCGATGCGTATCATGGAAACGGAGTGGCCGGCCCGGGCGCCCGGGCCGGCGCGGCGCGCGGCATGCTCAGCGCGCGCGGGAGATGCGCACCTCGGCGCCGCGGCGCTTGACCTCCAGGCCCTCGGACGGCAGGATGCGCAGCCCTTCCAGCCCCTTGATGTAGCTGGAGCCCTGCATCTGCATGACGCGGATCTTGTTGCGCATGACCACCGGGTTGTGCAGCGGCATGCCGAACATCCAGACCTCGTCCAGGATGCGCGCGGAATTGAATTCGCCGGTGTGCTGCGCGGCCGGCCCCAGGCACAGCATGTGGCCTTCGCGGCCGAACACCGGGAACTGCCCCGGCCCGCAGTGCACCGTCCAGGTGGTGCCGCCCTCGTAGCGCCAGCCGGTGTTCAGGTCCCACCAGGCCTCGCCCTTGGGGAGGTAGACCTTGATCTCGCCGCCCGGCCCGGTGGGCGGGGCCACCAGCAGCGCGGGCCCGAGCAGGTACTGGGTGTCCCAGGCATGGGCGTCCGGGTCGGACGGGAACGACAGCGCCATGGAGCGCTGCACCGGCAGGCCGGTGCGCCCGGCGTCCTCGATGGCGCCCAGCACGTAGGGGATCAGGCGGTAGCGCCACTGCAGCCAGGTGCGCGCATGTTCGAGGGTTTCCTCGCCGTGGGCCCAGGGCAGCAGCGATTCGTGCGCCTGGAAGCTGAAGTTGGCGGAGAACACGCAGCAGGTCAGCCAGCGCAGGTAGAGCTCGGCGTCCATCGCGTCCGGCGGCGTGGCGGCCGAGCCCAGGGCATGCACCTGCGCCGGCACGCCGCTCGCACCGATGGACAGCGCGGTGCGCAGCGACTGGGCCATGCCGTCCCAGGTGTTGGCCGCGCGCGGCCCGGCCTGCCAGGGCAGGCGCTGCGCAGCGGGGAAGAGGTCGCTGCTCCAGACCACACCCTCGGGCGGCGTCTTGTGGCCGGCCGCGGCGTCGAACAGGGCGCGCCGGGCGAGCAGCGGATAGATGGTGCGCAGCACGTCGCCCTGCTCGCCGCCGCGCGCCGCGACGCCGTCGGGGATGTCCAGCTGCGCGTCGCAGGCGGTGGCGTCCACGCCTTCGTCGCCCAGGTGGCGGTGGCGCTCGACCCACAGGTTGTAGACGTCGCGGTGGGTCAGGTCGAGCAGCGCGTAGGGCTGGCCGCCGGTGGCGGGATGGCCGGGGAATACATGGGCGGCGCCGTCCTCGCCGGCCAGCAGCCAGCCGCGGTCCTCGAGCTCGTCGAAGGTGGACGTGCCGGCCGGGATGCCGGGAAAGGTGGGCAGGCAGGCGTGCAGGCCGCGCTCGTGCAGCCGCGAGAGCCACTGGCGCGGGTCGGGAAAGCGCTGCGCGTCCCATTCGGCGTTGAGCTTGGCCTCGTGGAAGGACCAGGCCGAGGGCGGCGCCAGCAGCACCGCGTCCAGCGGCACCTGGCGCTCGCGCATCTGCTCGGCCAGCGCCAGGGTGTCCTGCGGCGTGGCGCCGGGACACTGCTGCAGCCAGACGCCCATGGCCCACAGCACCGGCTGGCCGGCGCGGCCGGTGAGCTGGGAATACTGGTTGAGCACTTCGCCCGGCTCGCCGGCGAACAGGAAGAGGTCGAGGATGCCGTCGTCCAGCGTGAGCACATAGCACGAGGGCGCCTCGGGCGCGCCCAGCGCGTGCTCGACGCGATGCAGGGTGTTGGCGTACAGGCCCCAGCCGCGCGGGCTCCAGGCCAGGGGCAGCGCCCGGTGGGCCGGGTCGTCGGAGACGACGATTTCGTCGCGGCGGTTCAGGTCGCCCGGGGTTTCGCCCAGGCCGTAGACCGGCTCGCCCTTGTCCAGCGCGAAGGACGCCAGCCAGCGCGAGGGCGCGTCGGCGTCGTCGCAGGCGAGCGCGGGCAAGTCCTGCGAAACGTCGGAGGCCAGCACGCAGGTGCCGTTGCGGTAGAGCGCGAGCTGCACGGGATGCGAGCTGATCTCCAGCACCGCGTCGCCCTGGACGATGCGCCAGCCTGGGTGGGCGCCGCCGGACAGGGTCTCGACCATGGCTTCGCCCACGGCTTCTTCGCGCGCGAGCAGCATTTCCTGGTGGGCGCGGGCCCGGCCGGAAAGGGGCTTGTCCTCGGCCAGTTGGGTGGCCGGGCCGCAGCGGACGCGGAACACGCCCGGTGCATGCGGTTCGACCACCATGCGCAACCCGTCGAGCGCGTCGAATTCTATGCGCGAGGTCCGAGAGGACCGCAGGGCGAGGGTTTCCAGTTGAACGGTGCAGGCAAGGTCGAACGTGGACGGCACAGAGCATCCCCCGGCCTCGCAGCGCCCCGTGCGCCCACCTCATGCGCCCGCGGCGCAGGCGCACACGGACAGGGCGGCGCCCGTCGGCGCGCTGCAAGCCAATATTCAAAAGACGGTATTTTGACGGATTTGCCGCCCGAAATAAACCGCGCCCCCTGGGAAGGGCCGCGCGGCTTGAAGTTTCAAAAAGTATTGTTTGGATTATTTTTGACGCATTCGATCAGCGGGGCGCAATCGCCGCCAGCAAATCGCGCTCCAGCGGCAGCGGCTCGCCCTCCAGGGCGGCGCCGACGATTTCGCCGCCCAGGGCCGACCAGGTCAGGCCGCGCGAGGCATAGCCGCAGGCCAGCCACAGCCCGGGCGCGCCGGGCATGGGGCCGATGGCGGGCAGCCGGCCGGGCAGCACGGCGCGCCAGCCGGCCCAGCCGGGCAGCCCTGCCGGGTCCAGGCCGTCGGCCGGCGGGCACAGGCGCGCGGCCTTGGCCAGGTTGGCCCGGCGCCCGTCGTCGCTGACCCGGGGCTCGGCCGCGTCGTGCTCGTAGGTGCTGCCGGCCACGCACCAGCCCTCTGTGCCGGGCAGCAGGTAGCCGTCGCCGGCGACGACGCAGCGCGGCCCGCCGCCCAGCGCGGCCGCGGGCAAAAGCGTTATCTGCCCGGCCAGGGCGTGCATGGCCGCCAGCGCGGGCAGCGCGGGGCTGTCCTGGTCATGGCGGCCGCCGTGGGCGCAGTCGCCGTGATCGCCGTGATCGCTGTCATGACTGCCAGGGCAGCCGCCGTGATCGCCGCCAGCGCCGTGGTTCCGGTCGCCGCAGCCGCGGACGGCCGCGCTCGCGAGCGCGCAGGCGGCCGCGGCATTGGCCACCACCGCCACGGGCGCGCGCGCCAGCTCGGCGCCGTCCGTCCCGAGCGCGCGCCAGCCGCCGCCCGGCGCGGGCTCCAGCCGGCCGACGGCCGCGGCGATGCGCGCGACGCCCGGCGCGGCCAGCAGGCCGGCCAGCAGTTGCGGCGGGCGCACCAGCATGCCGTCGGCGAAGAACACGCCGCCGCGGTCCAGCGCCAGGCCGGCGCGCGCGCTGGCCTGCGCGGCGTCGGCGGGCTCGGCCCATTCGGACGGGAAGCCCAGCGCGCGCAGGGTGTCGGCGGCCTCGGCCGCCCGCGCGGCGTCGCGCGCCAGGTGCAGGGTGCCGCAGCGCAGCGCCGGCTCGCCGGGCAGGCCGGCCCAGCGCGCCAGCGCGCGGGCGCTGCCGGCGCGCGACAGGCGGGCGCGCGCATTGTCGCCGCGCGCGATCACCGGGGTGAGCGCCGCGGCGGCGTGGCCTTCGTGCAGGCCGGCCGGGCCGGCGGCGAAGGCGGGGTCGATCACCGTCACGCGCCAGCCGCGCAGGGCCAGGGCATGCGCGATGCCCGCGCCGGCGGGCCCGCCGCCAACCACCAGGGCATGGCGTTCGGAAACAACGGCCGGCGTCCACCCCGGCCAGGGCCGGCGGCCGGGATGGACGCCGGCCGTAGCCCCAGCCTTGCCGTCGCCGGCGTCGACGGAGGAAGGGGAAACGGTAGCGACATCGGCGATGGCCAGCCGGGACGCGCGGCCGGCCCCCGCCCGGTCCGCCCCGCCCTCCGCCGGCCGCCCCACGAATTCGGCCACCGTGATGTGCTGCTTGCCCCCCTGCCCCGCCTCGCGCCGCGCCGCGAAGCCGGCGGCCTGCAGGCCGCGCCGCACCGCGCCGGCGCTGGACCAGGTGGCGGCGGTGGCCCCCGGCGCGGCCAGGCCGGCCAGATCGGCCAGCAGCTCGGGCCGCCACATGTCCGGGTTGCGGTCGGGCGCGAAGCCGTCCAGGAAGAAGGCGTCGGCGCGCAGGCACAGGCGCCCGGCCAGTTCCTGCGCCAGGCCGAAGCCCAGCGTCAGGGTCAGCGCCCCGCCCTCGAAATCCAGCCGGTGCAGGCCGGGCAGCAGCGGCGGCCAGCCGCGCAGCAGGGCGTCGGACAAGGGCCGCAGCGCGTCGGGCACCAGTTGCCGGTGCAGGGCGGCCAGGTCGGCCGCGCGCAGGGGATGGGCCTCCAGCGAGACCACGTGCAGGCGCCGGCTGCGCGCCGGATCGTCGCGCCAGGCCTGCCACAACGCCAGGAAGTTCATGCCCAGGCCGAAGCCGGTTTCCAGCACCGTGAAGGCGGGCCTGCCGCGCCAGCGGTCGGGCAGGCCGTTGCCGCGCAGGAACACGCTTTCGGCCTGGCGCAGCGCGCCCCAGCGGGTGTGGTAGACGTCGCCGTAGCGCGGGCTGTAGGGCGTGCCGGAGCCGTCCAGGACGGGCTCGGCGGGCTCCAGGGGATGAAAGCGGCTGGACATGGAAAAGAAGCGATGGCGGCCGGCGGCGGGCCTTGCCTGAAACCTGGCGGGGCTCGCGCGCCCTATCGGCGCTTGCGCGCCGGGCGCGTTGGGCGCGGGCCACAGCGCCGCGCCGCGGGCACGCTACTGTAACCGGAACGGCTTACACTGCGGAGATGGATAGCGCCGACACCGTCACACCGCCCACCGCGCCGCTCGACCTGGGCGCCGCCGTCGATACCGCAGTCACCGCAGCGCACGCCGGAGCGGCCGTCCTGCAGTCCTACGCCCACCACCGCGACGATCTGGTCATCGACCGCAAGGGCCGCAACGACCTGGTCTCGCAGGCCGACCGCGAGGCCGAGGCCGCCATCCTGGAAGTGCTGCGCGAGCGCACGCCCGAATACGGCATCATCGCCGAGGAAACCGGCGGCCGCGCGCAAGGCCCGGCCACCTGGTACATCGACCCGCTGGACGGCACCACCAATTTCCTGCACGGCATCCCGCACTACGCGGTGTCGATCGCGCTGGTGGCCCACGGCGGCACCGCGGCCGGCGCAGGCGGGCCGATGGCGCAGGAATCCCCGGTGGTCGGCGTGGTCTACGACCCCAGCCGCGAAGAGCTCTTCACCGCCGTGCAGGGCGTGGGCGCCTGGCTCAACGGCCGGCGCATCGCCTGCTCGCGCACCGCGCTGCTGGCCGACGCGGTGCTGGCCACCGGCTTCCCCTTCCGCGATTTCTCCTTCGCCGACCAGTACCTGCCCATGCTCAACGACGCCATCCGCGCCTGCCGCGGCGTGCGCCGCAACGGCGCCGCGGCGCTGGACCTGGCCTGGACGGCCTGCGGGCGCTTCGACGGCTACTGGGAAATGGGCTTGGCGCCCTGGGACGTGGCGGCCGGCACGCTGCTGGTGCGCGAGGCCGGCGGCGAAGTCCGCGACATGTACGGCCGCGACCCCTGGCCGCACGGCGGCGCGGTCGTCTCGGGCAATCCGCAGATCGCCCGGGAGCTGGGCGATCTGGTCGGGCCGCACATCAAGCGCGGCTAGCGGACACAGTGCGCAGACGCGCCGCCCCGGCCTGCCCCATGCACAAGGGCAGGCCCGCCCAGCGCTTTGGCGGCTTCTCCATAGTTCCAGCCCTGGCCCTGCCGGGCCCCAATCCCAAGCCCTACGCGGCCGGCTCCACGCCCGCCGCCTCGTCGCGCAGCGTGCGGCGCAGGATCTTGCCCACGTTGCTCTTGGGCAATTCGTCGCGGAACTCGATGATGTGCGGGCGCTTGTAGCCGGTCAGGCGCTCGCGGCACCAGTCCACCACCTGCCGCTCGGTGAGCGACGGGTCCTTCCTGACCAGGAACAGCTTGACCGCCTCGCCCGAATGCTCGTCGGGCACGCCCACCGCGGCGCACTCCAGCACGCCGGGATGCTCGCAGGCCACTTCCTCGATCTCGCTGGGATAGACGTTGAAGCCCGAGACCAGGATCATGTCCTTCTTGCGGTCGACGATGCGGGTATGGCCACGCTCGTCCATGATGCCGATGTCGCCGGTGCGGAAGAACCCGTCGCCGGTCATGGCCGCGCGCGTATCCTCCTCGCGCTGCCAGTAGCCGGCCATCACCTGCGGCCCGCGGATGCCGATCTCGCCGCGCTCGCCGGGCGGCATCGGCCGGTCCTGGTCGTCCAGGATGGCCAGGTCGGTGGACGGCACGGGCAGGCCGATGCTGCCCGAATATTCCGTGGACGTGGTGGGGTTGACGGTGGCCACGGGCGAGGTTTCCGACAGGCCGTAGCCTTCGATCAGCGGCCGCCCGGTCAGGCGCTGCCAGCGCTCGGCCACCGGCCGCTGCACCGCCATGCCGCCGCCGAAGGTCAGGCGCAAGCCGGAGAAGTCCAGCCGCGCGAAGTCCTCGTTGTGGGCCAGGGCGTTGAACAGCGTGTTGACGCCGGGGAAGATGTTGATCGGCGCCTTGCGCCAGGCGGCGATCAGCGCGGCCTGGTCGCGCGGGTCGATCACCAGCACGTTGTGCATGCCCGCATGCAGGCCGTACAGGCCGCAGACCGTGAGCGCGAAGATGTGGTACAGCGGCAGCGCGCTCAGCACCGTGAGCTGGCGGCCTTCCAGCCCGCGCAACGCGGGCCCCACCACGGCCTCCATCTGCAGCACGTTGGCCACCAGGTTGCGGTGGGTCAGGCAGGCTCCCTTGGGCGTGCCGGTGGTGCCGCCGGTGTATTGCAGCACCGCCAGGTCGGCCATGCCCGGGCGCGCGGGCGTATAGGCCAGCCGCGCGCCCCGGCGCAGCACGCCGGCCAGCCGCAGCGCGCCGGGCAGGCGCCACGCCGGCACGGCGCGCTTGACGTGGCGCACCACCAGGTTGGCCAGCGTGCCGCGCAGCCCGCCGGGGAAGTCGCCGACGCTGGCCACCACCACCTGGCGCAAGCCGGCGGCCTGCACGTGCTGCAGCGTGTGCGCGAAGTTCTCCAGGATGACGATGACCGACGCGCCGCTGTCGTCGAGCTGGTGCTGCAGCTCGCGCGGCCGATAGAGCGGATTGCAGTTGACCAGCACGTGGCCGGCGCGCAGCACGCCCAGCGCGCACACCAGGAAGGCCGGCACGTTGGGCATCATCAGCGCCACGCGCGAGCCCGCAGGCAGCGCAAGCGACTGCAGCCAGGCCGCGAAGGCGCGCGCATGGCGGTCCAGCTCGCGATAGGTCAGCGCCGCGCCCAGCGCGGGGCAGGAGCAGGCGATGCGTTCGGCGTGGCGTTCGCACGCCCGGTCCAGCATGTCCACCAGCGAGGCATAGCCGTCGGTCGAGATTTCCGTGGGCACGCCCTCGGGATAGTTTGCCAGCCAGGGCTTTTGCAGCATCGCCTCGTCTCCTTGTGATGTCGACGGATGATACCGCCTGGCGCATCGGCGGCGGCCGCCCGCGGCTCAGGCGGCGTCGTCCGGCCCGGCGCGCTCTTCCAGGCAGCGCTGCAGGAAGCGCGTGGCCGCGCGCGACGGCGCGCTCGCGTGCGGCACCAGTATGCTCAGCGTGCGCGCCAGCCCCCGCGGCCCCAGCCGCAGGGCATGCAGCAGGCCGTCCTCGTGGCGCATGGACAGGCGCGACACGAAGCCCACGCCCAGCCCGGCGCGCACCGCCTGCTTGACGCCCTCCACCCCGGCCAGCTCCAGCGCCACGTCGTAGGCCAGCCCGGCCTGCTCGAAGGCGCGCTCGACCAGGCGGCGCACGCCCGAGCCCGGCTCGCGCATGATGAAGGGCTGGCCGGCCACCTCGGCCAGCGGCGCGTGCGCGCGCGCGGCCAGCGCGTGGTCGGCGCGCACCACCGCCACCACCTCGTCCTGCCGCCAGGCGTGCACGGCCGTGTCGGCGGGCAGCCCGGCGGGCACTTCTCCCTCGATGAAGGCCAGGTCCAGCCGGCCGATCTGCTCGACGATCTCGCGCGTGTTGCCGTCGACCAGCTGCACGGCCAGCGCCGGATGCCGCTGGCGGAAGCCCGCCACCAGCGCCGGCAGCAGGTAGCTGGCCGGCGTGGTGCTGGCCCCCAGTCGCAGCGTGCCGGTGTCCAGCCCGCGCCAGGCGTCGCGCGCAGCCTGCGCCTGCTGGAAGGTCTGGCGCAGCTGGCGCGCATGCGCGGCCAGGCGCTCGCCGGCCTCGGTCAGGGCGATGCCGTGGCCGCTGCGCCGGTAGAGCGGCTCGCCGAAGGACTCCTGCAGGGCGCGCAGCTGCCCCGAGACCGCCGGCTGCGACAGGTGCAGCGCCTGGGCGGCCCGGCTGATGTTGCCGGCGTCGGCCACGGCGGCGAAGGTCAGCAAATGATCTGGAGTCATAAGTGCAGATCGATATCCGAATTTCTGATAATTATTATCCAAAACCACGACTTTTCAAATAATACTGCCCCACCTATCATTCCTGCCATCTTCCCGTCATCCGCATCCGGCATGGCCACCGACGCCCTCCCTTCCCCCGCCCCTTCCTCCTCCTGGCGCGACGCCCTCAACGGCGTGCTGTTCGTCGGCCTGCTGGCGGCCGCCGTGGTGCAGCTGGCCGGCGCGCCGCTGGTGCGCGACCTGGGATTCAGCCCCCTGGTGGTCGGCATCGTCTGCGGCATGCTGTACGGCAACTTCCTGCGCGGCACGATGCCGGCCGGCTGGGGCGCCGGCGTGCACTTCACCGCCCGCCGGCTGCTGCGCATCGCCGTGGCCTTCTACGGCCTGAACATCAGCATCCAGCAGATCGCCGCGGTCGGCGTGCCGGGGCTGGTCGTCTCCACGGCGGTGGTGGCCGGCACCCTGGTCCTGGGAACGGTGGTCGGCATGCGCCTGCTGGGGCTGGACCGCGACACCGCCATGCTCACCGCCGCCGGCAGCGCCATCTGCGGTGCGGCCGCCGTGCTCGCCTTCGAGCCCACGCTGCGCGCCCAGCCGCACAAGAGCGCGGTGGCCGTGGCCACGGTGGTGCTGTTCGGCACCCTGTCCATGTTCCTGTACCCGGTGTTCTACCGCATGGGCTGGCTGCACTTCGACACGCAGGCGCTGGGCATCTACATCGGCGGCACCGTGCACGAGGTCGCCCAGGTGGTGGGCGCGGCCAGCAACATCGACCCGGCCACCACGGAAGTCGCCACCATCGTCAAGATGACCCGGGTGGCACTGCTGGTGCCGGTGCTGCTGATCCTGGGGCTGTGGCTGCGCAGCCGCGCCGGCGAGCAGGCGGGCGAAGGCGGGCGCAAGCTGCCCATCCCCTGGTTCGCGGTGGGCTTCCTGGCGCTGGCCATCGTCAATTCGCTGGACCTGCTGGGCCCCGCCACGGTGGCCACCATCCGCAAGCTCGACATCTTCGCCCTGACCATGGCCATGACGGCCCTGGGCATCGAGACGCGCTTCGCCCAGATCCGCCAGGCCGGGCCGCGCGTGATGGCCCTGGGGCTGCTGCTGTTCGCCTGGCTGATCCTGGGCGGCTACGCGCTGGTCAAGCTGGCGGCCTGACCGGCGGCGGCGCGCACGCCATCGCCGCCCGCCCGTTGCCGCCACGCCCGCCCGGCCCCGCAGGGCATGCGGGCGGACACGACTGGGACGTGTTTTTCCTGCATAATCGACCGGTTCCGCAAACGGAGACGGCCGCATGAACCCGCCCCACACCCCGCCTCCCTTCACCAGCCTGCCCGAGGGTCGCGTGCCGACGCTGCGCGTCATGCCGATGCCGGCCGACGCCAACATCCACGGCGACGTGTTCGGCGGCTGGATCATGGCCCAGGTGGACATCGCCGGGGCGATACCCGCGGCGCGCCGCGCCGCCGGCCGCGTGGCCACCGTGGCGGTCAACGCCATCCAGTTCAGGCAGCCGGTCTTCGTCGGCGACCTGCTCAGCTTCTACACCCGCATCGTCAAGACCGGCACCACCTCGATCACCGTCGACGTCGAGGTCTACGCCGAGCGCCAGCGCCTGGACGCCGAGGTGGTCAGGGTCACCGAAGCCACCCTGACCTACGTGGCCACCGACGAGGCGCGCCACCGCCGCCCCCTGCCTCCGCTTTGAACGCCGCCGCATGACGTCGCCCACGCCCAAACCCGCGGGGCCGGCGCGCCGGCTCGACCCGGAAGACGCCCAGACCGCCCTGAACCAGGTCCAGGAGCTGCTGCGCCGCCAGCACCTGGTGGAAGGCCTGGTGCACCGCCAGGAGGCGGGCGACGAGCGCGCCGACCTGGTCGAGTCCCTGCTGCACCGCCAGCACGACGCCGAGCTGCAGCAGCTGGTCAACCGCCTGCATCCGGCCGACATCGCCTTCATCCTGGAATCGCTGCCCAAGCCCGAGCGCCAGGCCGTATGGCGCCTGGTCGGCTCCGAGCACGACGCCGACGTGCTGCTGGAAGTCGACGACTGGGTGCGCGAGTCGCTGATCGAGGAAATGGACCGCCAGGACCTGCTGGCGGCCACCGGCGGCCTGGACGCCGACGAGCTGGCCGACCTGGCTCCCGACCTGCCGCCCGACGTGGTGGCCGAGGTCCAGAAGGGCCTGACCGATGCCGAGCGCGCCCGCCTGATCGAGGCCATGGGCTACCCCGAGGACAGCGTCGGGGCGATCATGGACTTCGAGATGGTGCGCGTGCGCGAGGACGTCACGCTCGAAGTCGTGCTGCGCTACCTGCGCCGCCTGCACGAGCTGCCCGACCACACCGACCTGATCTTCGTGGTGGACCGCCAGGACAAGCTGCAGGGCACGCTGCCCCTGTCGCGCCTGCTGCTGTCCGAGCCGGACACGGAGGTGCGCGAGGTCATGGTCACCGATTTCCTGGCGCTCGGCCCGCTGGATTCGGACGCCGACGCGGCCAGCGCCTTCGAGCGCTACGACCTGGTGTCGGCCCCGGTGGTGGACGACCAGGGACGGCTGATCGGCCGCGTGACCATCGCCGACGTGGTCGACGTGATCCGCGAGGACTCCGAGGAGCAGGCGCTGTCGCGCGCCGGGATGCAGGAAGAGGACATCTTCGCCCCGGTCGGCCGCGCCCTGCGCAACCGCGCGCCCTGGCTGCTGTTCAACCTCTGTACCGCGGCGACCGCCTCCTTCGTGGCGTCGCGCTTCGAGGCCACCGTCAGCCACATCGTCATCCTGGCCTTCCTGATGTCCATCGTCGCCGGCATCGGCGGCAACTCGGGCAACCAGACCATGACCATGATCATCCGCGCGCTGGCCGTGGGCCGCATCACCGGCCGCAACGTCTGGCAGCTGGTCAAGCGCGAGATGCTGGTGACCCTGCTGGTGGGCCTGTGCGGCAGCCTGGTGGCAGCCGTGTTCGCCTGGGCGATATCGCGCTCGCTGTCGATCGCGCTGGTGATGATGGCCGCGCTGATCTGCAACATGCTGGTGGGCGCCTCGGTGGGCGTGCTGGTGCCCATGGTGCGCGCCCGCTTCGGCAAGGACCCGGCGATCGGCTCGTCGGTGCTGCTGACCTTCGCCACCGATTCGCTGGGGTTCTTCATCTTCCTGGGGATGGCGACGGTGTTCCTGCTGTAGGAGCCGCGCGGGCGGGCCTGGGCGGCGCCGTTTCCCCAGGCGCCGTTCTTTCCCCAGGCGCCCGGATCCGCCGGCCCGGCCACGCCGGCCGGATCATCCCCGTCCGGCGTCGAAGACGTCGTCCACCGATGCGGCCTCGAGCAGCCGCGCCGCCCAGGCCTGCAGTTCGTCTTCGCCGGCCTCGCGCAGCCGCTGCCCGACGGATTCGGGCAGCGGGCCGAACCGGGCCGCGAGCAGGCGCTCCAGCAGGACGGCCTCGCCTTCGCGCAGGCCTTGCCGATGACCTTCAAGGCGACCTTCGCGATGGCCCTCTCTGTGGCCCTCTCTGTGGCCCTCTCTGTGACCCTCTCTGTGGCCTTCGCGATGCCCTTCCCGAAGCCCCGCCTGCCGGCCTTCGCGAAGGCCTTGTTCCATCCCCTGCTGCACCCCTTCGCGGCGCGCATGGTTCCAGGCCGACAGCTCGTCGCGCAGGGCCTTTTCGCGGGCGAAGGCCAGCCAGCGGGTCTTCTCGTCGTCGCTGAGCACCTGCAGCCGCCGCAGGGCGTCGATGACCGGTCGGTGGTCGATGTGTTCCATGGCGTGCGTCTCCTTGCCGTGCTGGAAATACCGCACCCATGCCGACAGCGCCGGCGGCAGCTGCCCGAGCCGGTCGGCCTTGGGCAGCTCGATCACGCGCAGTTCCAATTCGCTGCCGAAGCGCACCGAGGGCTGGCGCGCGTCGCGCAGTTCGAAGCGCCAGGCCGCCTGGGCCGGATCGGGCAGCAGATCGTGGGCCAGCAGGTGGATGCCGACCACGGGCTTGAGTGCCCGGTAATCGTACCCGCTGCCGATCTGCCCGTACAGCATGCTCGCCAGGTAGAACAGGCCGCGCGCCGTCCAGTCGGGCTGGCGGCGCACCTGCATCTCCACGTCGTAGCGGTGGCCGTCGGTGTCGCGCACCAGCAGGTCCAGCGCGATGGCCTTGCCGCCCAGCTCCTTGGCGTCGAGGTGGGGGTTGAGCACTTCCTCGACCTCGATGGGCGGCTCGTCGTGGCGCACCGCGTTGATCAGGTCGGTGAGCAGCTCCGGCGCGCCGCCGAACACCATCTTGAACACCGCATCGTTGCGCGGGTCCAGGAGCCGGCTCCCGCGCCGCGCCGCCGCGGCGCGCGGCCGGCGGGGCGGCCCCGACGCGCCCGTGGGCTCGCGCAGCGTGTGCAGGGCCGCATCCATGAGCGGCTGCGGCGGGTAGCGGACGGCGGAATCGGACCGGGAAAGGGCATACGACGCAAACGGGGGCATGGCGGCGGGCTCGCGCAATGGACATGGCCCCCATCCTGGCACCGATCGCCGGGGCGCGAAATACGCAGAACTACGCTATTGTCGCGAACCGCCGCGGCGCTCAGGGCACGATCGCCAGCTTGCCGAAGGCGCTGCGGTCTTCCAGCATGCGGAAGGCCTGGGCGGCGTCCTTCAGGGCGAACACGTGGTCGACCGGCGGGTCCAGCCGCCCCTGCTCCACCAGGTCCAGCAGGCTGTGCAGGTCCTCGCGCAGCCAGCCGTTCGAGCCCTTGATGTCGATCTCGAAGGTCCAGATGTAGCGCAGGTCCGTCTTGGGGTCGAAGCCCGCGGTGGCGCCGCAGGTCAGCACGGCGCCGCCCTTCCTGACGGCCTTGAGCGAAGGCACCCAGGTGTCGCCGCCGGTGAAGTTGACGATCATGTCCACGCCGCCCTCGCCCCAGATGCGCGGCTTGCCGGCGCGGGCGTGCAGCTCCTTCATGAAATCGTGGGTCTTGTAGTCTATGCCCTCGTCGGCGCCCAGCCTGGCCAACCGCTCCAGCTTGTCCTGGCTGGAGGCGGCGACGATGACGTGCGCGCCGGCCAGCTTGGCCAGTTGCACGCAGCAGGTGCCCACGCCGCCCGAGGCGCCCAGGATGAACACCTTGCCGCCCCAGCTGCCGTCCAGCGGCAGGCCGCCGCGCGTCACCATCATGCGGTAGGCCGTGCCGTAGGCCACCGGCAGCGCGGCCGCCTTCTCGAAGCTCACGCCGTCGGGCAGGCGGATCAGCTGGGCGGCCGGCACCTTGCAGTATTCGGCCAGGCCGCCGTCCATGGTCTCGCCCACCAGCTTGTAGCGGCTGCGGTCCAGGGGGTCGACCAGCACGCGGTCGCCCGCCTTCCAGTCGCCGCAGCCCGGGCCCACCTCGGCGATGGTGCCGGCCAGGTCTATGCCCATGATGAGCGGCATGGGCACCTTGATGCCGGGCATGCCGCGCAGGGTGAAGAGATCGTGGTAGTTCAGGGTGCAGGCACCCACGCGGACGACCACGTGGCCTTCCTCGGGGGTGGGGTCGGGCCAGTTCTCCTCCCAGGTCAACTGGCCGATGTCGCCGTGTTCGCGGATGACTTGGGCTTTCATGATGGCTCTCTCGATGCGGGGGTGAGCGCGGCGGGGCTCGCCTGCCGCTTCAGGCCGGCGGCCTGCGCCGCCAGCTGTTTCTTGTCGATCTTGTTGGCCGCCGACAGCGGCAGGGAATCGACGAACCGGACGAAGCGCGGGTGCTGGTAGGCCGGCGCGTTCTCCAGCGCGTAGGCCTTGACCTCGGCCTCGGACAGGTCCGCGCCGGGCGCGCGCACCACGAAGGCCGCCGGGATCTGCCCCTTGATCTCGTCCTCGACGGGCACGACGGCCGCCTGGGCGATGCCCGGGTGGCGCTCCAGCAGGCGCTCGACCTCGCCGGGGTAGATATTCTCGCCGCCGCACACGAACATGTCGTCGGCCCGGCCGACGAAGTGGAAGAAGCCGTCGGCGTCGCGGCGCATGACGTCGCCGGTGCGATACCAGCCGCGCACCAGGCGCTTGCGCGTATCGTCCGGGCGGTTCAGGTAGCCGGGCATGACGGCGCCGTTGCGCACGTACAGCTCGCCCTCGTCCAGGCCGGGATCGCGGTCCGGGTCGGGGTCCTCGGCGTCGGGCGGCAGCAGCCTGGCCTGCACCGAAGGCAGCGGATGGCCGAGCGACAGCGCAGGCCTGGGCAGGCCGTCCGGGTGCGGCCCGAACACCGCCGGGCCGGTCTCGGTGGTGCCCCAGCCGTTGCTCACGGCCGCCTGCGGGAACATCGCCCGCACCTGGTCGAACAAGGCGTCGGTGACCGGCGCCGAGCCCATGGCCACGGACTGCACGCAGCCCAGATCCAGGCGCTGCAGCAGGTCGCGCTCGCGCAGGCACAAAGCCAGCATGGTCGGCACCGCGGTGACGATGCTGCAGCGGTGGCGGTCTATGGCCTGCAGGTAGCCGCGCGCGCCGAACTGCTTCATCAGCACCAGGGTGGCGCCGTAGGCGGTCACGGTCTTGCTCAGGAACAGCGCGTTCATGTGCGACAGCGGCGCGGCCGCCAGCACGGCGGCCTGCGTCTGCGCCATGAAGCTGCCGCCGTTGACCGCCACCTGGTCCAGCGTCCACAGGTAGCCGCCGTGGGTCAGCGGCACGCCCTTGGGTACGCCGGTCGAGCCCGAGGTGTACAGGATGGTGGCGTAGTCGCCCGGCGCGGTGGGCGGCGCCGTCCACGGCCCGGGATCGAGATGGGCCGTCCAGGCCGGCAGGTCGTCCAGCGGCAGGCGCGGCATGGCCGCCGGCAGCCGGTCGGCGTAGGCTTCGTCCACGTAGGCGATGGCCACGCCGGCGTCGGCCAGGATGTGGGCGATGGTATCGCGCGCCAGCTTGTAGCCTATGGGCACCGCACAGCAGCCGGCCTGCATGATGCCGTAATAGGTGATGAGGTATTCGGCGCTGTTGCCGCCCAGGATGCCGATGCGCGTGCCGGCGGCCAGCCCGCGGCCGCGCAGCGCGCGCGCCACCGCGGCGGCCTGGCGGCGCAGGTCGCCGTAGCCGAAGGCGCGCTCGCTGCCGTCGGCGGCGACTTCGACCAGCCAGGGATGGTCGTCGGGCCGGTCGTGGATGGCCAGGCCCAGGTTGCCGATCGCGTGCAGATCCATGGCCGCCCCGCCTCAGCCCGGCTGCGAGCCGTAGGTGCCGCGGCCCATGGCGGTGAGCCGGCCCTGCTCGTCGAACACGTCGACGTCGGCCACGCTGACCGTGCGGCCCACGCGCCGCGCGGTGGCCCGCGCGACCAGGTACGCGCCGCTGGACGGCCGCACGTAGTCGACGCGGAAGTTGATGGTGGGCACCGTGCCCTTGACCATCAGCGCCACCGCGAAATCGCCCGCGGTGTCGATCAGCGAGGCGACCGGGCCGCCGTGGAACTGCGCATGGCCGGCCGCACGCTGCAGGGGCTCCTGCAGCGGCATTTTCATTTCCACCGTGCCGGCCCCGGCATCGGCGGACAGCACCTCCATCCGGCAGAAACGGATGAAGGGCGAGGCGTCCGCCCACGCCTGCAGCGTTTCCCGGGTGATGGCCTGTTCTGGTTGCGACATGAAGGAAATCTCCGAATCCGAAAAAGGCAAGGCGCCAGCGATGCTAGTTCTTGCGGAACTGCCAGAAGACGACGTAACGGTGGGCCAGGCGCACCAGCCCGGCCAGCAGCGAGGCCAGCGCCGCCAGCACCGCCACGGCGGCGAACATGCCGGCCGCGTCGATGTTGGACGAGGCCGCCTTGATGTAATAGCCCAGGCCGTTGTCCGCGGCGATGAATTCGCCCACCACGCACAGGATGAAGCCCAGCGCGGCGCACACTTCCAGCCCGCTGAACACGTAGTTCAGCGCCAGCCGCACCTTGACCGCGACGACGATGCGCCAGCGCGTGCCGCCGAAGGCGCGGCACATGTCGATCAGCTCGCTGCCGGCGGCATGCATGCCGGACACCGTGTGGATGAACATGACGAAGAAGGTGCCGATGGCCACCAGCGCCACCTTGGAGGCCAGGCCGATGCCGAACCAGACGATGACCAGCGGCGCGATGGCCACCACCGGCATGGCCTGCAGCGCCAGCACCATGGGGTACAGGGAGCGGTCCAGCGCGCGCACCTCGCCCACCACCACGCCCGCGCAGAACCCCAGCGACGCGCCGATGGCCAGGCCCAGCAGCGTGCCGGTCAGCGTGGCCAGCAGGTGCGGCAGGAAGCCACCGCCGGCCACCCAGTTCCACAGGTTGGCGAACATCTGCATGGGCGTGGGCAGCAGCGTGGCGTCGGCCACCACCCAGGCGGCCAGCGCGTGCCAGGCGGCCAGCAGCAGCGCCACGCCGGCCGCCGGCAGCGCCCAGTCGGCCCAGCGCGGCAGTTCGCGCCCGTATACGCTATCCATGGCGCGCCTCCCCTTCCCAGAACACCAGGCGGCGGCGGGCCGCGGCGAGCAGGCCGCCGCCGACGTAGCCCAGCACGCCCAGCAGCACCATGGCGGCGACCGCGGTGGGCGCATCCAGCGCATTGGCCGAGTTGTCGATCAGGAAGCCCGCGCCGCCCGTGCCGGTGATGAACTCCATGACCACGCAGCCCACCAGCGCGAAGCCCCAGCCCACCTGCAGCCCCGCGAAGATGGAGCCGGCCGCGTGCGGCAGGTTGCAGTGCAGGAAGGTGTGCAGGCGCCCGGCGTTGAGCGTGCGGAACAGGTCGAGCAGCACCGGCGGCGCGGCGCGCACGCCCACGAAAGTGCCCACGAAGATGGGGAAAAAACAGATCAGCGCCACCAGCAGCACGGTGCTGCGCAGGTCGAAGCCGGCCCACAGCAGGACGAGCGGCGCGATCGCCACCTTGGGCACGGCCTGCAGCAGCACCACCAGCGGATAGGCCAGCTTTTCCAGCGCGCGGTTCATGGCCAGCAGGCTGCCCACGGCCACGGCCAGCGCCCCGCCCAGGACGAAGCCCAGCAGCGTCGCCTGCGCGGTCTGCCACAGGTGCGGCCACATGTCCGCGTCGGTCACCAGCCCGGAATAGATGCGCGCGCCGACTTCTGCCGGCGAAGGCATGAGCCGGCTGGGCACGCCCAGGCCCGCGACCAGCGCCCACCACAGCCCCACCAGCAGGGCCACCGGCAGCAGCCGGCGCGCCGCCTCGCCCGCCAGGTTCGCGATCCCGCCCATGCTCAGGCCGCCTGGAACATGTCGCGCAGCTCGCCCGTCAGCTGGGCGAAGCGCGGCTCGGACAGGGTGTGCAGGTCGCGCGGGCGCGGCAGGTCTATCGCGACGTCGGCGATGATGCGCCCGGGCCGGCCGCTCATCACCACCACGCGGTCGGACAGGAACACGGCCTCCTGGATGGAGTGGGTGATGAACAGCACCGAGGGGCGGGCCTCCTGCCAGATGCGCTGCAGCTCGATCATCATGTTCTCGCGCGTCATGGCGTCCAGCGCGGCGAAGGGCTCGTCCATCACCAGGATGGACGGGTCGCGGATCAGCGAGCGCGCCACCGCCACGCGCTGCTGCATGCCGCCGGACAGCTCGAAGGGGTAGCGGTCGCGGAAGGCCGACAGGCCGACCAGCTCCAGCAGCGCCTGGGCGCGCGCCTCGGCCTCGCGCGCCGGCTGGCCGGTGATGCGCAGCGGCAGCAGCACGTTCTGGATGGCCGTCTTCCACGGCAGCAGCGCCGCCTGCTGGAAGGCCACGCCGACGTCGTCGCGCGGGCCGGCGGCCGGCTGGCCGTCGAAGGTCACGCTGCCCGTGGTCGGGCGCAGCAGCCCCGAGACCAGCTTGACCAGCGTGGACTTGCCACAGCCCGACGGGCCCAGCACGGATACGAAGGAGGAAGGCTGCACCTGCAGGTCGAAGCCCTCCAGGGCCAGCACCGGCCCGCGCCGGCTCTTGTAGCTGACGCTCACGCCCGATAGCGCGAGCCGGGTGGTCCTGCCGGAAGGTCGCATCGCCGCGCGCCCCTTATTGCTTGACGCCGCGCGCCTGGGCGCGCACCTGTTCCAGGTCGAACGCGTTGAAGCCCTTGACGAACTGGTCGGTGTACAGGGCCGACAGGTCGAAGTCGACGTTGCCGATCTGCTCGCCGTCCTTCATCTTGGCCACGAAGTTGCGCCAGTCCTGCTCGGTGTACTGGCCGTGCCGGCCGTCGCGCTCGGCGATCTTGCCGATCTCGGCGGTGCGGCTGTTGACCGCCACATAGGTGCGGATCCAGTCGGCCTCCTGCGCCGCCGGCGGCTTGGCGCTGGGATCGATCTGCCAGTAGGCGCGCACGCAGGCTTCCAGGTTGGCCAGGCAGGCCACCTGCGACTTGGCCACCGCCCGGCCCATGGCCTCGACCAGCTTGGGGTTCTTGGCGATCAGCGCGTCGCTGGTGGCGATGCCGTTGGAGAACACGTCCTGGAACTCGGCCGGGATGGGCAGGCGGCGGATGGCGGTGCCGGCCTGGGCCATCATCTCGTGCTGGGTGACGGGCAGGTTCAGCGCATCGACCGAGCCGCTCTTCAGGCGCTGCCAGGACGCCGGGCCCACGCCCACCGGCACGACCTTGACGTCCTTCATCCAGGTCAGGCCGGCGTCGCGCAGCATCAGGCGCGACATCGGCAGGTTGCCCCAGGTCAGCGCGCCCACGCCCAGCGTCTTGTCCTTGAGATCCTTCAGCTCCTTGATGGGACTGTCGGCCAGCACCGCGAATTCGAAAATGTGGCGCGGGTAGAAGTTGTAGAAGAACTTGACCGGGAAGGCCTCTTTCTTGGCCGCGGCGATCACCGCCAGGTCGGCGTTCATGATGCCGAATTCGACCGAGCCGTTGGCCACCTGGGGCAGCAGCACGGCGGTGCCCTGCACCGACACGTATTCCAGCTTGAGGCCTTCTTCCTTGAAGAAGCCCAGCGTGTCGCCGAAGGGAATGGCCGCCTCGACGGCCGACCAGGCCGGCGGATAGGCGATCTTGACCGAGGTCTGTGCCGCGGCGGGACCCGCGGCCAGCGCGGCCGCCAGCAGGGTTGCTGCAAGAAGGATCTTGTTCGTCTGTTTCATGTTGCGCACCATCCTGGAAAAGGAAGCGGTAGATAAGGGACAGCCAAAGGAAGCCGGCGGGCCGGCGCGGGGCCCGCCTCAGCAGGCCGAAGTCAGCGCCACCGTGCCGCGCGGGGTTTCCAGCGACACGCGCAGGTAGGGCCGGTCGGCGCGCAGCAGCGGCAGCTCCACGCCCAGCGCCCGCCACAGCGCCTGGACGCGGTCGGCGTCCGGGTGCCCGGCCTCGCAGGACAGGATGCGGCAGGCCGGCTGCAGCCGGGCGGCCGGATGCGGGGTGTCGAGCCAGTCGATGAACAGCGGCGCGAACACGCCCAGCGGGTTGGGATCGGCCGGCACCATGAGCTTCCAGCGCAGCGTCTCGCCGGTGGCCGTGACGCGCTGCAATTCCCGTGCCGGCGCATCGATGCCGGCCTGGGCGTAGGCGCGCTGCAGCGTGGGGAAGTCATCGCTGCGGGCCAGCGCGATGAAGCGGTGTATCTGCGGCCGCGCCATGGCCTCGAAGGCGCTGCGCATGGGGCTTTGCGCCGGCAGGGCCGGATCGGGCGCGATCAGTTCCAGGTAGGTGGCGGTATCGGTGCCGACCAGGTGGTTGCGCGTGCCCAGGTCGGGGTGGCTGCCCCCGGGCTGGGTGGCGATGCCGGTCAGCTCGCCGAAATGCGCGGCCAGCCGGTCCATGTCGCTGCCCGCGTACATGAAGTGGTCTATGCCTTTCATGCCCTGCTTCCCCTTGTTGTCGTGGCCGCCCGGCGGGGCGGATGGACTGCGCCGGCGCCCTGCCGCGCCGGCCGGCCTGCTGCGGCGTACTTGCAGGACAGGACACTAGGCTGCAGCGGCCAGGCGGTTGACGTGCGTGGCCACGCGCTCGGCGTCGATGCCGTAGACGTGGATGGACAACGCCGGGCCCTGCCCCGCGTTGCCCAGGCGGTGGATCTGCTCGTAGCCGGCATGGCCGCAGCCGGTCTGGCCGGCCGTGCGGCCGACGGTCTCGGCCAGCTCGGCCTCGCCGCGCTGCGGGTTCCAGCGGTAGCGGTCTTCACGCAGCGCTCCTTCGGCCACCCGGTAGGCGCACCAAGTGTAGTGCGCGTGCACCGGCGTGCGCTGGCCCGGCAGCCAGACCAGCGCCACCACCGAGAAACGCCCGAGCGGATCGGCATAGAGCAGGTGCCGGGCATAGCCGGCCGGGTTGCCGGCCCGTTGCGCGGGCGGCACCAGCGAGGCCAGCGCGGCATGGCGGCACAGCGCCCGCTCCACGGCCGCGGGCAAGTCCGCGGGCGCGCCCCGGCACGCCTGCTCGATGTCGCCCGCGAGCGCCGCCAGCATGGGCGCGGCCCGCCCGGATTCCTTGATGCACTGCATGATACGGCCACCACCGCAAGAGATAACGATGGAGCCATCCTACGCAAGAATCCCGGAAAAGTAGTTTCTTTCTCGCCATATCGTGGCAGTATATACAAAATTATTTTCTACGAATCCCGATATTGTTGGAATGAATTTTCATATGACTCAAGGTAATGAATGATGCACCGGGATGTGCACCGCAACAGGGCAGCCGGGGCGACGGCAGCCCTGCCACGACCGGAGCCAGGGGAGCGCGCATGGACAAGAAGGACCTGAGGATCCTGGAGCTGCTGCAGCAGGACGCCTCGACCCCGCTCAACGAGCTGGCGCAGGCCGTCAACCTGTCGCCCACGCCGTGCTGGCGGCGCATCCAGAAGCTGCGCGAGGCGGGGGTGATCCGCCAGCAGGTCGTGCTGTGCGATCCGCGCCGGCTCAACCTGGGCCTGACGGTGTTCGTGACCATACGCACCAGCCAACACAACGAGGCCTGGATGAAGCGCTTCGTCGAAGGCGCCAGCGCCATCCCGGAAATCGTCGAGATCCACCGCATGAGCGGCGACGTGGACTACCTGCTGAAGATCGTGGTGCCGGACGTGGCCCGCTACGACGGCGTCTACAAGCGGCTGATCCGCTCGGTGGAGCTGCTGGACGTGAGCTCGGCCTTCGCCATGGAGACGATCAAGTGCTCCACGGCGATGCCCCTGGACTACGTGGCCCCCGACTGAACGAGAAAAAGCCCGCCGGATGGCGGGCCTGGGACCAGGGCGCAGGCCGGCGCGGCACTGCCGCCCGCCTTGCGGCAGGCTCAGGTCAGCCGGCCGTGGCAGTGCTTGTACTTCTTGCCGCTGCCGCAGGGGCAGGGGTCGTTGCGCCCGACCTTGGCGCCGAAGTTGCGCACGGTGCCCGCCGGCCCGCCGATGGCGGCCGCCGCCGGAGCCGGGGCCGGCTGCCCGCCGCGGTCCTGGCCGGCGGCCTCGGGCGCGGCGCCCAGCGCCTCGTCGTAGTCGGAATGGTGGTACTGCACGTTCTGCACGTGCGGCTGGGCGGCCTGCGCCTCGGCCTGCTCGACCTGCTCGCTGGACTGGATGCGCACCGTCATCAGCACCCGCACCACGTCGTCGCGCACGCGCTCCAGCATGCCGGCGAAGAGCTCGAAGGCCTCGCGCTTGTATTCCTGCTTGGGGTTCTTCTGCGCGTAGCCGCGCAGGTGGATGCCCTGGCGCAGGTGGTCCAGCGCCGACAGGTGCTCGCGCCACTGCGTGTCGATGGCCTGCAGCATGATGCTGCGCTCGAACTGGCCCCACATTTCCTGGCCGACGCGCTCGACCTTGGCCTGGTAGGCCTCGCGCGCGGCCTGCAGCACGCGCTCCAGGATGTCCTCGTCGGTCAGGTCGTCCTGCTTTTCCAGCATCTCGACCAGCGGCAGCTCGACCTGCCAGTCGGACTCCAGCGCGCGCTGCAGCGCCGGCACGTCCCATTGCTCCTCGACCGACTGATCGGGCACGTGGGCGCGCACCAGGTCGCGGAAGGCCGCGTCGCGCAGGTTGGCGACCATCTCGCTCACGTCGCTGGCTTCCAGCACTTCGTTGCGCTGGCTGTAGAGCACCTTGCGCTGGTCGTTGGCGACGTCGTCGTATTCGAGCAGCTGCTTGCGGATGTCGAAGTTGCGGCCCTCGACCTTGCGCTGCGCGGTCTCGATCGAGCGCGTGACCATGCCGGCCTCGATGGGCTCGCCCTCGGGCAGCTTCAGGCGCTCCATGATGGCGCGCACGCGGTCGCCGGCGAAGATGCGCATCAGCGAGTCTTCGAGCGACAGGTAGAAGCGCGAGGAGCCCGGGTCGCCCTGGCGGCCGGCACGCCCGCGCAGCTGGTTGTCGATGCGGCGCGACTCGTGGCGCTCGGTGCCGATGATGCGCAGGCCCCCGGCCTGCTTGACCTGCTGGTTCAGCGCCTGCCATTCGGCGCGCAGCTTGTCGATGCGGGCGGCCTTCTCCTCCTCGGGCAGGGAGGCGTCGGCGCGCACCATGTCGACCTGCTTTTCCAGGTTGCCGCCCAGCACGATGTCGGTGCCCCGGCCGGCCATGTTGGTGGCGATGGTGATGTGGCCCGGCCGGCCCGCCTGGGCGACGATCTCGGCCTCGCGCGCGTGCTGCTTGGCGTTGAGCACCTCGTGCGGCAGCCCGGCCTGTTTGAGCAGGCCGGACAGCAGCTCGGAATTCTCGATGCTGGTGGTGCCCACCAGCACCGGCTGGCCGCGCTGGTGGCAGTCGCGGATGTCTTCCAGGATGGCCTGGTATTTTTCCGGCGTGGTCTTGAAGACCTGGTCGTTCTGGTCCTGGCGGATCATCGGCCGGTTGGTCGGCACGATGACGGTCTCCAGGCCGTAGATTTCCTGGAACTCGTAGGCTTCCGTGTCGGCCGTGCCGGTCATGCCGGCCAGCTTCTCGTACATGCGGAAGTAGTTCTGGAAGGTGATCGAGGCGAGCGTCTGGTTCTCGTTCTGGATCTTCACGCCTTCCTTGGCCTCGACGGCCTGGTGCAGGCCGTCGGACCAGCGCCGGCCCACCATCAGGCGGCCGGTGAATTCGTCGACGATGATGACTTCGCCGTTCTGCACCACGTACTGCTGGTCGCGGTGGAACAGGTTGTGCGCGCGCAGCGCCACCGTCAGGTGGTGCATCAGGGTGATGTGGCGCGGGTCGTAGAGCGATTCGCCTTCCGGCAGCAGGCCCAGGCGGCCCAGGATCTGCTCGGCGTGCTCGTGGCCCGCCTCGGACAGGTAGACCTGCTGGCTCTTCTCGTCCACCCAGAAGTCGCCCTCGGGCTCGGGCTCGTGCGGCTTGGGCTCGCTTTCCATGCGCTTGAGCAGCGGCGGCACCGCATTCATGCGCACGTAGGTCTCGGTGTGGTCCTCGGCCTGGCCGGAGATGATCAGCGGGGTGCGGGCCTCGTCGATCAGGATGGAGTCCACCTCGTCGACGATGGCGTAGACCAGGCTGCGCTGGCGGCGGTCCTCGACCCGGTACTCCATGTTGTCGCGCAGGTAGTCGAAGCCGAACTCGTTGTTGGTGCCGTAGGTGATGTCCGCGGCGTAGGCGGCCTTCTTTTCCTCGTTGGGCTGCTGCGGCACCACCACGCCCACCGTCATGCCCAGGAAGCCGTAGAGCCGGCCCATCCATTCGGCGTCGCGGCGCGCCAGGTAGTCGTTGACGGTGACCACGTGCACGCCGCGGCCCTGCAGGGCGTTCAGGTAGACGGGCAGGGTCGCCATCAGCGTCTTGCCCTCGCCGGTGCGCATTTCGGCGATCTTGCCCTCGTGCAGCGCCATGCCGCCGATGAGCTGGACGTCGAAGTGGCGCATGTGGAATACCCGCTTGCCCGCCTCGCGCACGACGGCGAAGGCCTCCGGCAGGAGCTGGTCCAGGGTGGCGCCTTCCTGCAGGCGCTGGCGCAGTTCCGGCGTCTTGGCGGCCAGCTGCTCGTCGGTCAGCCCGGCGAACTTCGGCTCCAGCGCATTGATCTGCGCCACCTGCCGGCGGTACTGCTTCAGCAGCCGGTCGTTGCGGCTGCCTACGAGTTTCTTGAGCAGAGAAAGCATGCGAGTGTCGGGAGTGCGCGGCGCCGGGCCGCGGGGAAACGATCGAGTTTAACGCACCCGGCGCTCTCCCACCTGCCCCTGCGGCAAGGCCGCCTCCGGCGCGCCCGGCCCGGCGGCCACCGGCGCCCCGGCGGGCGGGCCCGCCAGGAACAGCGTCGGGTCGACCGGCTGGCCCGCCATGCGCACCTCGAAGTGCAGGTGCGGCCCGGTCGAGCGCCCGGACGTGCCCACGGTGGCCACGGGCTGGCCGCGCGCGACCAGGTCGCCGCGCCGCACCAGCAGGGACTGCGCATGGGCGTAGCGGGTCGTCACGCCGTCGCCGTGGTCGATCTCGACGGTATTGCCGTAGCCGGGCAGGCGCCGGGCCTCGGTCACCACCCCGCCGGTGGCGGCGACGATGGGCGTGCCCGGCGGCGCGGCGAAGTCCAGGCCCTCGTGCATGGTGTAGCGGCCGGTGACGGGATTGCGCCGCCAGCCGTAGCTGGAGGTCAGGTAGGGATAGTCGGCCACCGGCGCCGTGGTCGGCAGTCGCGCCTGCTCGGCGCCGCGCCGGGTGAGCGCGGCGTCCAGCATGGACAGGCCGTCGGCCTGCAGGGCCAGGCGATCCAGCAGCAGGTCCAGCCGGCGGCCCAGTTCCTCGGCGGAAAGGGGTTCGGCGCCCGGCAGCCCGGCCTGCCGTTGCGCCGGCAGGGGCCGGCCCGGCCCGGCGCCGTCGGCCTGCGCCGCCACCGCGCCTGGGCCGCCGCTCTCGGCCTGCGGCCCGGTATCGTCCATGGCCGGGGCGGCCGCCCACGGCTGTCCGGCGCCGGCGGCCAGCTCGGGATCGCTGTAGGCCACCCCGGCCAGCTGGGCCACGCGCCGGCCCAGGCCTTCCACCGCGGCCGCGCGCGCCTGCAGGTCGCCCACCTTGGCGGCCAGCACGTTGACGGTCTCGCGCGCGAAGGCGGCGTCGTGCAGGGGCTGCTGCGCCGCGCCGGGCTCGCCCGCGACGCCGGCATGCGCCTCGGGCAGCGCGGCATGGCCGCCGTGGCGCTGCAGCAGCGCGCCGGCGCCTGCGGCCGCCGCCAGGCCGCAGGCCAGCAGCGCGGCCAGGGCGGCGCCGCCCAGTTTCAGGCGGCGGACCTGCCCGTTGCGGGCGTGCATAATGATGATCTTCACGCTTTGCTTCCTATTCGAACCGCACGAACCCCACGAACCGCATGGCCGCGCCGCCCTACCGCCGCAACCGCTCGCTCTCCCCCGGCGACAGGAACGCCCTGGGGTGGCTGGGCCGCGACACGCTGGGCGCCGGCGTGCTCGCCACCGCGCGCCGGTACATGCAGATGCGCCAGGCGATGCAGGCCGTCCTGCCCGCGGCGCTGGGCGCGGCCTGCCAGGTGGCGAAAATGGAAAACGGGCGGGTGACGCTGGCCGTGCCCAACGCAGCGCACGCCGCCAAGCTGCGCCAGCTCGCCCCGCGCATCGCCGAGGCGCTCGCCGCCCGCGGCTGGAACGTTAGCGAAATCGCCGTGCGGGTACAAGCGGGAATGCCAGGGTCGGCCCCCGCCGTGCGACCGCCCCGGGAGACGGTTCCCTTGCAGGACCAGGACTTGCAGGCGTTTGCCGAGCTGCATTCGAGCCTGCGGCCAGGCCGCCTGGCCGACGCCGTGGCCAGGCTGCTGGCGCGCCACGGCAAGCCCTGATGCGTCCCCGATGTCTGCCTGACGGCCCCGGGCCGGCGCCGGCCCTGCGGCGCCGCCGGGCTCAGGCGAGCTTCCACTCCTGGCGGAAGGCCTGCGGCGCTTCGGCCTGGGAGGCGTAGGACACCAGTTCCCAGGCATCCTGGCGCGCGAGCAGGGCGCGCGCCAGCTGGTTGTTGATCGCGTGGCCGGACTTGCAGGCCACGTAGCGGGCCACCAGCGGCTTGCCGATCAGGTACAGGTCGCCGATGGCGTCCAGGATCTTGTGCTTGACGAACTCGTCCTCGTAGCGCAGGCCGTCGCTGTTCAGCACCCGGTATTCGTCCATGACGATGGCGTTGTCCAGGCTGCCACCGCGCGCCAGGCCGGCCGAGCGCAGGGCCTCGACCTCGTTGACGAAGCCGAAGGTGCGGGCGCGGGCGATTTCGCGCACGTAGGAATGGGTGGCGAAGTCGATTTCCGCGAAATTGGCCGTGGAGTCGATGGCCGGGTGGCGGAAGTCGATCGAGAACGCCAGGGCGAAGCCGTCGTGCGGCTCCAGCCGCGCCCACTTGGCGGACGCGCCCTCGCCTTCGCGGACCTCGACCGGCTTGAGCACGCGGATGAAGCGCTTGGGCGCGGCCTGCTCGACGATGCCGGCCGAGCGCAGCAGGTAGACGAAGGTGCCCGCGCTGCCGTCCATGATGGGGACTTCCTCGGCGGTCAGGTCCACGTGCAGGTTGTCTATGCCCAGGCCGGCCAGCGCCGACATCAGGTGCTCGACCGTGGACACGCGCACATTGCCCTGCTGCAGCACCGAGGCCATGCGGGTGTCGCCCACCATGGCGGCCTGGGCCGGCAGGTCGACGACCTCGGGCAGGTCCACGCGGTGGAAGACGATGCCGGTATCGGGGGCGGCCGGGCGCAGGGTGAGTTCCACCCGGCGGCCGGAATGCAAGCCGACGCCCGTGGTGCGTACCAGGTTCTGGATGCTGCGCTGACGAAACATGGGGCTGACCCGCCTCGGACGCCTACGGGCGCCCGCTTGAAAACTGTTCTGAACCGTGTTTTTTGGGACTTCCGGGCCGTGCGGCGTCGCGTCGGGCATATATCGGCCCCCATGACGGTTGGCCTCATTTTGGCCAGCCGATGCCTGCACGTTGTCCGCCAATTGGCCGAAAAACACACTATTGTAACGCCGAAAGCATGGCACGGGCCAGCCGCGGCCCCGCCTGCGCGCCTGGCGCGGGCGGGAAAGGCGCCTCCACCCGGGGCGCGAGCGCCCCGGGATCGAGGGAGTCCGGGCGCCGCTGCGAGCCGGCGCGGCCGCGCGCGGTCCCTCAGTCGGCCTGCTTGCGCAGGAAGGCCGGGATATCGAAGTGGTCCATCCCGGCGGTCTCCAGCGCGCGCACCTGGGCCGAGGCCTGGCTGCGCGGGTTGCGGATGACCGACGGCATGTCCAGGTTGCGATAGTCCGCGTGCATGCCCATGGCGGCGTTGTCCGTGCCGGTGCGCAGCACTTCGGCGGTGCCCTGCACCAGTTGCGGCCGGCTCTGGCTGCGGCCCAGGCCGGTGGCCACCACCGTCACCCGCAGGCTTTCGCCCATGGCCTCGTCGTAGGCGGTGCCGAAGATGACCGTGGCGTCGTCCGCGGCGTAGCTGCGGATGGTGTCCATGATCTCGCGGGTCTCGCGCATCTTCAGCGAGCGGCTGGCGGTGATGTTCACCAGCACGCCGCGCGCGCCGTGCAGGTCGATGCCCTCGAGCAGCGGGCAGGCGATGGCCTGCTCGGCGGCCACGCGGGCGCGGTCGGCGCCGCTGGCGATCGCCGTGCCCATCATGGCCTGGCCCTGCTCGCCCATGATGGTCTTGACGTCCTCGAAGTCGACGTTGACGTTGCCTTCCACGTTGATGATCTCGGCGATCCCGGCGCAGGCGTTGTGCAGCACGTCGTCGGCGGCGCGGAAGCAGTCGTCCTGGGTGGCGTCGTCGTCCATCAGGTCGTACAGGTTCTCGTTGAGCACGACGATCAGCGAATGCACGTGGCGCGACAGCTCGCCGATGCCGTCCTCGGCCATCTTCAGGCGCTTGTTGCCCTCGAAGACGAAGGGCTTGGTGACCACGCCCACGGTCAGGATGCCCAGCTCCTTGGCCACCTCGGCCACGACCGGGCCGGCGCCCGTGCCGGTGCCGCCGCCCATGCCGGCCGTGATGAAGACCATGTTGGCGCCGTTGAGCGCCGACCGGATCTCCTCGCGGGCCGTCTCGGCCGCCGCCCGGCCCTGCTCGGGCTTGGCGCCGGCGCCCAGGCCGGTGCGGCCCAGGCGGATCTGCACCGGGGCGTTGGTCGCCGCCAGCGCCTGCGCGTCGGTGTTGCAGCAGATGAAATCCACCCCCTGCACACCCGAACGGATCATGTGCGCGACGGCGTTGCCGCCCGCGCCGCCCACACCGACCACCTTGATGACGGTGCCCTTGGCGTTGCTGTCCAGCATTTCGAAGTTCATGGCAATGACTCCCTCAAGTCGTACGTAAAGCAATATGGATACGGTTCAAAAATCCCCAACAGCTTTTTCTGAAATCGCATCAAATCCGCCGCCGGATGCGGATCCCGCAACGGATTTGAGGCCACTTCCCGGCGGGCCGCCCCAAGGCGCCCCGCCGGTTTGCCCCGCCCGCGGCCCGCGCCGGGCATATTGCCCCGGTGCGGGCCGCCAGCGCGGCGCAAACACGTCCTCTCATGAACCACGGCTAGTTCATGAACCACTCCTTCATGCGCGCCAGCACCTGCTTGAAGCTGCCGGTCTGCTGCGCCACCTTGCGGCCGCGGATGCGCTGCACGCGCGCCTCGGCCAGCAGCCCCATCACGGTGGAAAAGCGCGGGTTGCGCATCACGTCGGCCAGGCTGCCGTCGTACTCGGGCACGGCCACGCGCACCGGCTTCAGGAACACGTCCTCGGCCAGCTCGACGATGCCCGGCAGCAGCGCCGTGCCGCCGGTCAGCACCACGCCGGAGGCCAGCAGGTCCTCGTAGCCGGAATCGCGCACCACCTGCTGCACCAGCGTGAAGAGCTCCTCGACGCGCGGCTCGATCACCGCGCCCAGCGCCTGGCGCTTGACCTGGCGCGGCCCGCGGTCGCCCAGGCCGGGCACCTCGACGTTCTCGTCGGGACTGGCGAGCACCTGCTTGGCCACGCCGTAGCGCAGCTTGATTTCCTCGGCGTCCGGCGTGGGCGTGCGCAGCATGGCGGCGATGTCGTTGGTGATCTGGTCGCCGGCGATCGGGATCACCGCCGTGTGGCGGATCGCCCCGCCGGTGAAGATCGCCACGTCGGTGGTGCCGCCGCCGATGTCGACCAGCACCACGCCCAGCTCCTTCTCGTCGGAAGTCAGGCAGGCCAGGCTGGAGGCCAGCGGCTGCAGGATCAGGTCCTGCACTTCCAGGCCGCAGCGGCGCACGCACTTGACGATGTTCTGCGCGGCGCTCACCGCGCCGGTGACGATGTGCACGCGCACTTCCAGGCGCAGGCCGCTCATGCCTATGGGCTCGCGGATGTCCTCCTGGCCGTCGACGATGAACTCCTGGGTCAGCACGTGCAGCACCTGCTGGTCGGTCGGGATGTTGACCGCCTTGGCCGTCTCGATCACGCGCGCCACGTCGGTGGCGGTGACCTCCTTGTCCTTGACCGCCACCATGCCGCTGGAATTGAAGCTGCGGATGTGGTTGCCGGCGATGCCGGTGTAGACGTCGCGGATCTTGCAGTCGGCCATCAGCTCGGCTTCCTCCAGCGCGCGCTGGATGGAGTTGACCGTGGATTCGATGTTGACGACCACGCCCTTCCTCATGCCGCGCGACTCGTGCTGGCCCAGGCCGAGCACCTCGAAGCGGCTCTCCGGCAGGATCTCGGCCACGACAGCCACCACCTTGCTGGTGCCGATATCCAGGGCAACGATCAAATCTTTGATGTCACGGGTCATGGCGTCATTGTTTCTTTCTGGTTGGTGGTTCGGGTACGGCGGCCAGCGTCAGCGCGAAGCCGTTGGGGTAGCGCAGGTCGGCGTGGACGATGCTGCGCCCCGGCAGGCGCTGCACCACCTCCGGCCAGGCCTGCACGAAGCGCTGGATGCGCTGGGCGAAGGGCAGCGCGCCCGGCAGGCCGTGCGGGTCGGGCGCATCCGCGCCCGGGTCGCGCCCCAGGTCCAGCGCCACGCCGTTGGACAGGTCGGCCTGCCAGGCATAGCGCGGGCTCAGCTCGATGCGCTGCACGTGCACGCCCAGCGGCGCGAACCAGCGCGCCAGCTCCGCGTAGCGCTGCACCACCAGGCCTTCCGTGCCTTCGGGGCCGACGAACTGCGGGATGTCCGACTCGTTCTCCAGCTCGCCCAGGTTGGCCGTGAAGGCCTCGCCCCAGGTATTGATCATCTGGTTCTCGTTCCACAGCGCCAGCGGCGCATGCTCCTCGATGCTCACGCGCAGCGCATTGGGCCAGACCCGCCGCACCGAAGCGCGGCGCACCCAGGGCACGGACTCGAACAGCCGGCGCGCCTCGTCCAGGTCGACGGTGAAGAAGTTGCCCGTCAGCCGCCCGGCGATGCTGGCGCGCACGCTGGCCGGCGACACGTGGTGCAGCTGGCTGCCGGGGGCGGCCTGCAGCTCCAGCGCCGACAGCGTGAAGACCGGCCGGTGCGCCAGCCACACCACCCCGGCGGCCAGCATGGCCAGCACCGCCAGCACGGCCAGCGTGTTGGCGATCAGGTTGGTCGTACGCGCGTCGTTCCACACGGAAGATTCCAGTCGGGTTCACGGGTTGTCCGCAGCGCTGCCGCGCACCTTGCACGAGGCGCCGGCCAGGATGGCCAGGCACAGCTCGGCGTAGCTCATGCCCGCGGCCTTGGCCGCCATGGGCACCAGGGAATGGCCGGTCATGCCGGGCGAAGTGTTCATTTCCAGCAGCCAGGGCCGGCCCTGGGCATCCAGCATCAGGTCGGCCCGGCCCCAGCCTTCGCAGCCCAGCGCGCGGTAGGCGCGCTCGCTGATGTCCTGGACCTCGCGGGCCAGCGCCTCGGGCAGGTCGGCCGGGCACAGATAGCGCGTGTCGTCCGAGAAATACTTGTGCTCGTAGTCGTAGTTGCCGCCGGGCGCGACGATCTCGATCACGGGCAACGCGCGCGCCGCGTCGCCGTCGCCCAGCAGGCCCACGGTCAGCTCGCGGCCGGCGACGAACTGCTCGGCCAGCACCTTGCTGTCGTAGCGGGCCGCCTGGGCGTAGGCTTGCTTCATGTCCGAATAGCCCATCACTTTGACGATGCCCAGCGTCGAGCCCTCGTGCGGCGGCTTGACGATGAGCGGCAGGCCCAGGTCGTCGGGCACGCGGCGCAGCTCGGTGTTCGCGTCCAGCACGGCGTAGCGCGGCGTGGGCAGGCCGGCCTCCAGCCAGATGCGCTTGGTCATGATCTTGTCCATGGCCAGCGCCGAGGCCATGGGGCCGCTGCCGGTGTAGGGGATGCCCAGCAGTTCCAGGGCGCCCTGGATGGTGCCGTCCTCGCCGTAGCGGCCGTGCAGGGCGATGAACACCCGCTCGTAGCGCTCGGCAGCCAGCTCCGCCAGGCTGCGCTCGCCCGTGTCGAACAGGTGCGCGTCCACGCCGGCCGAGCGCAGCGCCTCGTGCACGCCCTGGCCGGACATGAGCGAGACCTCGCGTTCCGCGGAACGCCCGCCGTAGAGCACGCCCACCTTGCCGAACTTCCCGCTCATGCCAGTTCCCCCACCCGCCCGGGCACGCGGCTGATGCTGCCCGCGCCCATGACGATCACGACGTCGCCGTCGCGCACGAAATCCAGTATGGCCTGCGGCAGCTCGGCCACGTCCTCGACGAACACCGGCTCGACCCGGCCCGCCACGCGCAGCCCGCGCGAAAGCGCGCGGCCGTCGGCGGCCACCAGCGGCGCCTCGCCGGCGGCGTAGACCTCGGTCAGCAGCACCGCGTCGGCCTGGCCCAGCACGCGCACGAAATCCTCGAAGCAGTCGCGCGTGCGGGTGTAGCGGTGCGGCTGGAAGGCCAGCACCACGCGCCGCTGCGGCCAGGCGCCGCGCGCGGCCGAGAGCGTCGCTTCCATCTCGGCCGGGTGGTGCCCGTAGTCGTCGACCAGGGTGAAGCGCCCCCCGCCCTGCGCGGCGCGCACCGGGAAATCGCCCACCAGGCTGAAGCGCCGGCCCACGCCGTGGAAGGACGCCAGCGCCTGGCCGATGGCCTCGTCGGCCACCCCCAGCTCGGTGCCCACGGCGATCGCCGCCAGGGCGTTGAGCACGTTGTGCCGGCCCGGCAGGTTCAGCTCCACCGACAGCGGCGCGAGCGCCTGGTCGCGGTCGCGGCGCAGCACGTCGAAGCGCATGCGGGTGCCCTCGGCGCGCACATTGACCGCCGACACCTGGGCGTCGCCGTTGAAGCCGTAGGTGGTGATGGGCCGCGACACGAAGGGCATGATCTCGCGCACGTTGGCGTCGTCGGCGCACAGGATGGCGCTGCCGTAGAAAGGCAGGCGCTGCGTGAACTCGATGAAGGCGCTCTTGAGCCGGGCGATGTCGTGGCCGTAGGTGTCCATGTGGTCGGCGTCGATGTTGGTGACGACCGTCATCACGGGCAGCAGGTTCAGGAAGGAGGCGTCGGACTCGTCGGCCTCGACCACGATGTAGTCGCCCTGCCCCAGCCGCGCGTTGGCGCCGGCCGAGTTCAGCCGGCCGCCGATCACGAAGGTCGGGTCCAGGCCGCCGGCGGCCAGCACGCTGGCCACCAGGCTGGTGGTGGTGGTCTTGCCATGGGTGCCGGCCACGGCGATGCCGCGCTTCAGGCGCATCAGCTCGGCCAGCATGACCGCGCGCGGCACCACGGGGATGCGGGCGGCGCGGGCGGCCAGCACTTCCGGGTTGTCGCCGGCCACGGCGGTGGAAGTGACGATGGCGTCGGCCCCGGCCACGTGGGCGCGGTCGTGGCCGACGGCGATGCGCGCGCCCAGGCCGGCCAGGCGGCGCGTGGCGGCCGATTCGGCGATGTCCGAGCCGCTGACCGTGTAGCCCAGGTTGAGCAGCACCTCGGCGATCCCGCTCATGCCCGAGCCGCCTATGCCGACGAAATGGATGTTCTGTATGCGATGCTTCATGATGCCTGCCCCGCCGCCTGTTCGCAGGCGTCGGCGATCCGTTCGGCCGCGTCCGGCACGGCGCGCGCGCGCGCCCGCTCGGCCACGGCCAGCAATTCTTCCCGGCTGCGCGCGGCCAGCCAGCCGGCCAGCCACTGCGCGCCGAACTCCGCCTGCGGCTGCAGCCAGGCGGCGCCCTCGCCGCTCAGGTAGCGCGCGTTGGCGCTCTGGTGGTCGTCCACCGCGTGCGGGAAAGGCACGAACAGCGCCGCCACGCCGGCCGCGGCCACTTCGGCCACGGTCATGGCGCCGGCCCGGCAGACGACCAGGTCGGCCTCGCCCAGCGCGCCGGCCATGTCCTTGATGAAGGCCTCGCAGCGCGCGTCCACGCCGGCCTGGCGGTAGGCCTCGCGCAAGCCCTCCAGGTGCGCCTCGCCCGACTGGTGCACGACGGCCGGGCGCGACGCCGCGGGCAGCAGCGCCAGGGCCTGCGGCAGGGTCTGGTTCAACGCCTGGGCGCCCAGGCTGCCGCCCACCACCAGCAGGCGCAGCCGCCCCTGGCGCGCGCCGTAGCGCTGCGCCGGCGCGGGCAGGGCCTGCACCGCGGCGCGCACCGGGTTGCCCACCGCCGCGCCCTGCTTCAGCGCGCCGGGAAAGCCGCTCAGCACGCGATCGGCCAGG
>Ga0182738_1000722_pt1 | contig 44265 bp, 40 predicted proteins | sample eDN5th30CBELigMG_FD_128876 | JGI IMG/M metagenome (GOLD analysis project Ga0182738, IMG submission 128876) | Enriched Miracle-Growth compost microbial communities from Emeryville, California, USA - eDNA 5th pass 30_C BE-Lig MG (version 2)... ...
CACCGCCGCCACCAACCCGGCCGTCGTCGGCGAAGTGTCGGTGCGCGCCCTGGCCCAGCTGATCGCCGGCCAGGACCCCGGCCACTCGGTGCTGATCCAGCCGACCCTCGTCACCAAGCAGACCCTCGTCGACAACGACATCAAGACGATCGAGGAGCTGCAGGAAAAGTTCCCGGCCTTCAAGGACAGCGACGCTGCCAAGAAGGACTGGATCCCGGCGTCGAAGTAAGAAGCACACTCATCCTGAACCCTCCCCTCGAGGGAGGGTCAAAAGTGCGAAGCACTTTTGGGGATGGGCGCTTGAAACATCGGGGTGGGAAAGCTGCGGTTCGCCGAAGTACCCCCTCCCCAAATCCGCCAAGGCGGATTTGACCCTCCCTCAAGGGGAGGGTTTCACCCGTGAACTCGGCTTCCGCCAAGACGAAGAAAAGACCATGACCCTTCCGACACCCGACTATGCCAAGAACATTCGCCTGATCGGTCATTCCGACCAGGGCGGGCGGCCGGATGCGTTGCAGGTCATGGTGCATCGCGGCTTCGCCTATGTGGCGCATCCCTGGTCGCAGGGCTTTTCCATCATCAACGTACGCGATCCAAGGAAACCCGGCGAAACCACCTTCATTCCCGCGCCGCCAAACACCTGGACGATCCACCTGCAGACGCATGACGACCTGCTGCTCGTCATCCATGCGCGCGATCTGTTCGCCGACGCCGCCTTCGCGGTGGATGAGAAGGTCTATTACACCAGGTCCGTCGGCGAGACGGTCGGCACGGCCGGCGGCGCGAAAGGGTCGCGCAACTGGTCGGCCGGCATGGCGATCTACGATATTTCCAGGCCGACAGAACCGCGCCAGATCGGCTTCTTCCCGATCGAGGGCGTCGGCATCCATCGCATCTGGTATGTCGGAGGCCGCTACGCCTATGTCTCGGCGCTGGTCGATGGCTATAGCGACTACATCTTCATGATCGTCGACCTTCAGGACCCAACCCGGCCGGTCGAAGCCGGCCGCTGGTGGATCCCCGGCATGCATCTGGCCGGCGGCGAGCAGCCAAACTGGGGCGAGGGCCGGCGCTATGCGCTGCATCACAGCCTGGTCGAGGGCGACACCGCCTATGCCTGCTGGCGCGATGGCGGCCTCACCATCCTCGACATCGCCGACAAGTCGGCGCCGAAGCTGATCACGCACAAAAACTGGTCGCCGCCCTTCGGCGGCGGCACGCATTCGCCCCTGCCTCTGCCGAAGCGCGACCTGCTGATCGTCGCCGACGAGGCCGTGCTCGACCACGAGGAAGACGGCCGCAAGCGGACCTGGATCTTCGACATCAAGGACAAGGCGAACCCGATCTCGATCGCTACACTGCCGACGCCGGCCGAGGCCGATTATACCGCCAAGGGCGGCCATTTCGGCCCGCACAACCTGCATGAGAACCGGCCGGGCAGCTTCGTCTCCGACACGCTGATCTTTGCCACCTACCAGAATGCCGGCGTACGGGTGTTCGACATTTCGAACCCGTTCGAGCCGAAGGAGACGGGCGCGCTGGTGCCGGCGGCGCCCGAGCGCATGGTCGACAAGCGGGGCAATCGCCCGCGCGTGATCCAGTCGGCCGATCTCTTCGTCGACGCCAACGGCATCATCTATTCGACCGATTACAATGCCGGCCTGGCGATCATGGAGTATGGCGGCTAGGCGCGGTTTCGCCTTTTTCCTCGCGGGAGAAGTGGACCAAGAAGCCGCCGGGTGAGGGTTTACGGCCTCACCGGAAACACCGTAAACCCTGACCCGGCCCGATGGGCCGCCCTCTCCCCTTGGAGAGGCGACAAGACAAAACTGGAACCGGCTAGCGCCTTGCCCACATCTTCGACGCCCAAGAAAATCGCCGTCTCCGTAGCGGGACTGGAAAAATCGTTCGGCCCGACGCGGGCACTTGCGGGCGCGGATCTCGTTGTCGAGGCTGGCGAGATCGTCGCGCTGATGGGCGCCAACGGCGCCGGCAAGTCGACGCTGGTCAAGATCCTCTCCGGCTCGATCTCCGCGGATGCCGGCACGATCCTCCTGAACGGCCAGAGCGTGTCCTTCGCCTCGCCGGGCGAGGCGCAGGCGGCTGGCGTCGCCACCGTGCATCAGGCGACAGACCAGGCCGGCGCGGCGGGGCTGACCGTCGCGGAGAACCTGACGCTGAACGAGCTTTGCGGCACGGGCAGCTTCTTCGTCTCGCCGCGTTCGACCCGCAAGCGGGCCGCCGAAATCGCCGCGCTGATCGACCTCGACCTGCCGCTCGACCGCGACTTCATCGACCTGCGCCCGGCGGAACGCCAGTTGATCGCCATAGCCCGCGCCGTCGCGGCGAAGGCATCTGTGCTGATCCTGGACGAGCCGACCTCCAGCCTGTCCTCGACCGAGGCCGAGCGGCTGTTTTCGGTGCTGCGCCGGCTGAAGGCGAGCGGCATCGCCATTCTCTACATCTCGCACCGCACCGGCGATCTGGCCGCGATCGCTGATCGCGCCGTGGTGCTGCGCGGCGGCAAGGCCGTCGCCTCCTTCGCCAAGCCGATCGATTTTTCCGCCGCCGTCGCCGCCATGATCGGCCGCACGCTCGACGCCGCCCTGCATGACGGCACCGTATCGAGCGCGCCGATCCTCGCTTCCGTCAAGCGGGCGCGCCTCATCCCCGGCGCGACGCCGTTCGATCTCGACCTCCGCTCCGGCGAGGTCGTCGCCATCACCGGCACGCTGGGCTCGGGCAAGAGCCGCCTGTTGCGCGCGCTGTTCGGGCTGGAAACGCTGGCCGAGGGCGAATTCACGCTGGACGGCAAACCGTGGCTCTCGAACGGCCCTGCCCGCTCGATCGAGAACGGTGTGTTCATGGTGGCGGAAGACCGCTGGGCCTCGTCGCTGCTGCCGCCCGAAATCCCCGGCGCGTCGATCGCCGGCACCATCGCCCTGCCGCATCTGCCGCGCTGGTTCCCGCTCGGACTGCTGCGCGAGACGCGCGAGAGGCTGGTGGCCAGCGACGCGATTCACCGTCTCGGCATCAAGGCGCGCGGCCCCGACGATACGCTCGACCAGCTTTCGGGCGGCAACCAGCAGAAGGTCGTCCTGGCGCGCTGGCAGGCGGCGCCCTGCCGGCTGCTGCTGCTCGACGAGCCGTTCCAGGGCGTCGATGTCGGCGCCCGCGCCGATCTGATCGCCGCGATCCGCAACAGCCAGTCCGGTTCGGCGACTCTGATCGCCACCAGCGACACCGAAGAAGCGCTGGAGGTTGCCGACCGCATCCTCGTCATGCGCGACCATTCCCTCTACGAGGCCGACGGTAGTCATGAATCGCTCGCCGCCGTGATCGGCAGCGTCGAGAGCATCGAGACCCGCGCCGACGGCACAGGACAAACACCATGACGGACCAAGCCACCGCATCGTCGAAGCCGGCTTCGACCTTCGCCGAAACCGCCCGCAAATATGCGCTCTTCGTGCTGCTGGCGGTGATGCTGGTCGGCTTCTGGTCGGCCCAGCCGGCCTTCATCAACTCGGCCAATCTGTTCTCCATCCTGCAGGCGGTCTCCGTCGTCGCGATCCTCGGCGTCGGGGTCTCGATCACCATGTCGGCCGGTGGTTTCGACCTGTCGGTCGGCAGCGTCGCCGCCTCCTCGGTCATGGCGGCGAGCTACGCCATGGTCGTGCTGCAGATGAACGCCTTCGAGACGCTCGGCCTCGTGCTGCTGATGGGCGCTTTCATCGGGCTGGTGAACGGCCTGCTGATCGTGCGCGTCGGCGTGCCGGATCTGCTGGCGACGCTTTCGACTATGTTCCTGCTCGCCGGCCTGCAGCTGATCCCGACCGGCGGCCGTTCGATCACCGCCGGCATGATGCTGCCGAACGGCACCACGGCGGCCGGCGCCTATGATCCTGCCTTTCTCATCCTTGGCCGGGGGCGGCTGTTCGACACGGTGCCTTACCCTGTCGTCGTCATGGCCGTCGTCGCCATCCTCGCCTGGTTCCTGATGGAGCGGACGCGCTGGGGCCGGGTGTTCTACGCGATCGGCGGCAACGAGACGGCGGCGCATCTCGCCGGCGCGCCGACCAAGGCCTATCGCCTCTGGGCCTATGTGCTCTCCGGCACGCTGGCCTCGCTGGGCGGCCTGATCGTCGCTTCGCGCGTCGGCCGCGGCGACGTCTCGGCCGGCAATTCGCTGCTGCTCGACGCGGTCGCCGCCTCGCTGATCGGCTTCGCCGTGCTCGACAAGCGCCGCCCGCATGTGCTGGGAACCGTGCTCGGCGCGATCTTCGTCGGCGTGCTGCTGAACGGCCTCACCATGTTGAACGCGCCCTATTACACGCAGGACTTCGTAAAGGGCGTGGTGCTGGTCGGCGCGCTGGCGCTGACCTTCGGGCTGGGCAAGAAGAAGCGCTAGCCGCAGGCGCACGAGCAGGAAACAAAGCGCCCCACGGTCGATATCCTATCTGGCGCGCGCGACTACGGGATATTCCGGAGGATCGGCACGACCGTACCCATGCTAGGAGTATCGGAAGCCGTGGCGCGCACCGTCGCGCCGCGACGTACCGAGATCAGTAGAACCCGAAGGCGTCGCGGGGCAGGCCAGGCACATCGCTTTCGGCTGGAGGCATGATGCGCAGCATCAAGATTGCATTCTGGGTGATCGCCGGGGCGCCCGTCCTGCTGTTTCTTCTGGCGGACCCTTCGATCCTCTTTCCGGCCGGGTTCTTGCCGTTCCGCACGACGATGGTCCAGTTGACGGGAATCCTGGCGATCGGCTTCATGAGCGTCGCCATGCTGCTGGCCTTGAGACCGCAGTTTGCCGAGAACCGGCTCGGCGGCCTCGACAAGATGTATCGCCTGCACAAATGGCTGGGAATCGCCGCGCTGGTCCTATCCGTCCTGCATTGGCTATGGTCGCGAGGCCCCGGCTGGGCGGTCAGCCTCGGCTGGCTGCAGCGGGGCGCGCGGCCGCCACGCGTGCCGATCGCCGATCCCGTCAAGGCGTTCCTGGCAAGCCAGCGCGGCTTCGCCGAAGGTATTGGCGAATGGGCCTTCTACGCCTCGGTGGCGCTGATCGTTCTCGCGCTGCTGCGCTATTTTCCCTATCGCTGGTTCTACAAGACACATCGTCTCATCGCGATCGCCTATCTCGTCCTTGTCCTCCACGCCGCTTTCCTGATGACCTACGAGTATTGGGCCACGCCGCTGGGCCTGATGACAGCCCTGCTGATGGCCGGAGGCGCGATCGCGGCCGTGCTGGCGCTGGCCGACAGGATCGGAGCCAACAGGCGCGTGAGCGGCCGGATCGTCGGCCTCCACAATTTTCCGGGTGTGCGCACGCTCGAGACCCAGATCCAGCTGGATGAGGGATGGCCGGGCCACATGGCCGGACAGTTCGCCTTTGCCACGTCCGATCCGGCGGAAGGGCCCCATCCCTACACGATTGCCTCCGCTTGGAACGGCACGACACGGCAGATCACCCTGATCACCAAGGAACTGGGCGATCACACCGCGCGGCTGCGATACAAGCTCCGCATCGGCCAACCCGTTCGCCTGGAAGGCCCATATGGCCGGTTCACCTTCGAGGATGGCGCCGATCGCCAGATCTGGATCGCCGGCGGCATCGGAATAACCCCCTTCATCGCGCGGATGGAGCAGCTAGCCCTTGCTCCGGCCGGAACGACGAGGCGGGCCGTGCAGGTCGACCTGTTCCACAGCACGGCCGACGTTGACGAAGAGGCCCTGGATCGGCTGGCGGCCAGTGCCCGGGCGGCGGACATCCGGCTCCACCTGCTGATCGATGCCCGGGACGGCCGGCTGAGCGGGGATCGCATCCGCGCGACCGTGCCCGATTGGGCCAGGGCGAGCATCTGGTTCTGCGGGCCGGCGGGCTTCGGAGATGCCTTGCGACGGGACTTCGCCTCGCATGGCTACCCCGTGGAGAAGCGATTCCACCAGGAACTGTTCTCGATGCGCTGAATGGCGCCGCCGGGGCCGGGCGCTCGCGCGGAGACCATGCCCGCGATGGCCGATGGTCGCGGCGGCGCCCCCCGGCCCGCGAACGATCTGCAACCTGGCTCGCCGGGAGATGCCAGGGTCTGGCCGGTTCCCCGCTCGCTGGACGCCGAGCGGCGGGCTCGAACCTGCGGCTGAATCGCCTGCCTCCGCCGACCAAATATAAAAGCTCCAGCCGCGGCAGAGGCCTGCCGCCGCGCGGTCCGCCTCAGATCGCCCTGGCGCCCGCGACGATATCCTCCGGCGTGCGGAAGCTCGCCGGCTCCAGCAGGAACTTGCGGGCGAGCTGCGCCGCCCTGTTCTCCAGCGGCGCACGGCGCGACGGGTCGGCGATCCATTCGAAATCGATATTGTGCGCGAAGCCCAGGACCCGACGGATCGTCTTGACAGCCGCATAGCCGACGGCATCGGCGAACACGCCATCGAGGAAGGCTTCGCGCCGAGCCGCCAGCACCGCCGCGTCGGACGGGTTGGCAAACATCGTCGCCGGATAGGCATCGCCACGCGCGCTGGTCTCCCAGAGCGCCAGGAAGCGGGTCTTGAACGTGTTCCAGAACACCGGCACCTGGTCGAGCACCCAGTCGGCCTGCTCGCGGCGGTCATCCGCGGCCGTCGCATGACCGGGCTGCGCCAGATAGTTCATCACCAGATTGGCCAGGAAGGCGCCGACGTCATAACCGATCGGTCCCACGAAGGAGAATTCCGGGTCCATGACCTTGGTGTCGGTCTCGGTCACCATCACCGAGCCGGTATGCAGATCGCCATGGATCAGCGCCTGTCCGCTGGTGAGGAAGCGCCAGCCGAAATCGGCGACGGCGCCCTTCAACGCGGAATCGGCGCGGAATTCCCGCGCCAGGCCGTCGAGCTGCGGGCTGGTCCAGCGATTGCGCGGCGATTCGCTGAGCGGGTCGGAAAAAACGACCTCGGCGGTGATGCGGATCAGCGACGTGTTTTTGGCGAAGCTCGCCGTCCATTCCGCCTTCTCCTCGATCGTCGCGCCGATATCGGAGGTGGCGAAGGTCGAGCGCGCGGCGAACTCGCCGACATGCTGCGCGACATGGGGATAGCGCCGCCCCTCAATCAGGCCGCGCCGCAGGATGATATGCGGCGAGAGACGCTCCATCACGAAGGCGTAGAGCTCGGGCTGGTAATGATAGAAGCGCGGCGCCAGGCCTTCGACATGCGCCCCGACCGCCCCGTAATAGGACTGCTCGAAAAACGCCCGGTCGAGCGGCAGCGGCCAGCTTTCGCCCGCCGCGCGCACATAGGGAAGCGACTGCTTCACGCAGACGGAGCCGTCCGGCCCGTCGACCAGGAAGACGAGGTTCAGATTGCCGTCGCCGACTTCCTCGACCGCCCAGCTCTCCGGCGCGCCGCCGAGCTTGGTGCGCATCCCCGGCAGATCGTTCAGGAACGTGCGGACCGAGTGATTGTCGAGGGCATAGTAGCCGGCGGGCGTGGGAAGCGACATGGAACCTGCTCAGAAAGCGCGACGTGAAGCATGAGATGGAACCGGGAGGGCGAGCATGGCCCGCCCTCCCGGGGAAGCGTTGGTGGAAAGGCTATTTCCAGCCGTAGCGGGTGGCAGCCGCGCCGACCAGGGCGGCATAGTCCGCCTCGATCGCGTCGAGCTTCTTGACCAGATCGGATCCGGCGCCGCCGAGACGGGCGATATAGTCCTCGCCGGCGGGCTTGGCAGCCCAGTCATTCTCGACGAAACGGGCGACCGCCTTGCCATTGTTGGAGACGGTGGGCTTCACCGGCTCGAACTCGGCCGCGGCCTTCTCCAGCCCGGCGAGGAACGCCGCGTGGTCGAGGCCGCTATAGGGCTTGCCGACGGAATCGGTGACGTTCAGGAAGATCTGGTCGTCGCCAAATGCCGTGTAGCCCCCGCCGAGCCCCTTGTCGACCGAGGCCGCCTTCTCGAAGAAAGCCTGCGCCACGGCCGAGTCGAGCTTGTCGCGCGGGAACGTGACCTTGACGAAATCGGTCTGGCCGCTCGGATCGTCGAGGCGCGAAATCAGCACGCTGTACTGGCGGAAGACATAGCCGAGGCTGGCGGCGAAGCGATCGGCCGCCTCGTCGTCGAGATCGGCCATGGTCTGCAGCGATGCGTTGGTCTTGAGCAGGTAGCCGCCGGGCGTCACCTCGCTCACCATCTTCGAATCCGGGACGCCGGCCGCGGCAGCGATCTTCGGCACGATGTCGGTCAGCGCCTGGAGCGCGAAGGCCGCGCGCACCGCATAGGTCGCCTGGTCCAGCTTCGGCAATTCGAAGCCGGAGGAAGGCGCCGCCTCATAGGAGATCAGGACGGGCTCGGCCGCCTGAGCGGCCGTGGCCGCCATCACGACAAAAGCGGCCCCGAGGGCCGCCTTGCCGAACTTGCTGCGCATGGGCAGGTTCATAGGTCTGTTTCCATTCGTCTACTGTGTCGCGACGGGGATCCAGCTGGCGCTCGCCGCGTCGCTCTTGCCGAAAGCCGGCAGCTTGGCGTCGAGATCCTCGACCGTCTTGATGGCATTGTCGCGCAGATCCTTTTGCGTGATCAGGACCGGCTTCACAATGATGTTGTGGCCGGGATCTTCACCCGCGATCAACTTGGCGACGGCGCGCACCGAAACTTCGCCGACAACGGCCGGGTTGGTGGCGGCGGTGGCGACCCACGGGCTGCCCTCGGCGGCGATCTCGGTGATGTCGGCGGTCGAAACGTCGGCCGAATAGATCTTCACCTTGTCGGAGATGCCGAGTTCGTCGGTGGCGAGCTTCACGCCGCGGGCAAATTCGTCATAGGGGGCGAAGACGACGGTGATGTCGGGATTGGCCTGGAAGGCGGCCTTGGTCTGGTCGGCGGTCGACGAGGCGGTGGTGTCGTTCACCGCGCCCCAGCGCGCCTTCTCGACGATTCCGGGATTGGCCTTCCTGGTCTCTTCCCAGATCTCGTTGCGGCGGTCGAGCGGCGCGAAGCCGGCGACATAGACATAGCCGGCGTTGAAGGCGGTGCCGTTGTCGGCGATCGCCTGGCCGAGCGCGGCCTTGGCCAGCTCATGATCGGACTGCTCGACCTGCGGAATGGCCGGATTGCCGAGGTCGACGTCGAAGGCGACGACCTTGATGCCGGCGTCGAGCGCCTTCTGCGCGACGTCCTTCAGCGCTTCCGGCTGGCCATGGTCGATGATGATGCCCTGGACGCCCAGATTGATCGCCTGTTCGACCTGCTCGCGCTGGGCGGCGGCGTCCTGGCGGCCGGAGAAGATCTGCAGGTCTATGCCGAGCGCCTTGGCCTGCTTCTGCGCGCCGGCCTGGTAGGCCTGGAAGAAGTCGCCGGCCGAAATGAAGGTGACCAGCGCAACCTTGACGCCGCCCTTGTCGAAGGGAGCGGGCGCCCCGGCGATGCCCTCGCCATAGGCGGGTGCACCCAGCAGGCTGGTGGCCATGAGAGCCGCTCCGGCGAGGCCGATTGCGAAACGTTTCATACTTGTCTCTCCCTCGCGTCCATCCGGACGGCTTTGACCCGGCAACGCGTGCCAGCAGATGGCACGGTTGCAATATAATTCTGATAGCGCGACCGCTGACGGGCGAGGAACGAAGGATTTTCTCTTTATACAAGCCGGAATGGGAAATTTGATCTACCCCATGCTTGCGCGCGCGTTTTAGTTAGTATGGTGGCGGTCGGCCGGCTGAAGCCCCATGCCGGCATCGCCCTTTTTTGACGGAGTAGCGTGGTTGGCGCAGACGATTTCCTTGAAGACCGAAGCCGGTTCCGCCAGCGACGACAGCGCCCTGGGTGAAGCCGTGGCGGGCGTCATTGCCGCCGGCCGCGCCGCGGCGCTTCGCCATTGGGTGCCGGCGACGTCCGGCAATTTCTCCGTCCGCATCGATGCCGAGACGATCGCGATTACCCGTTCCGGCGTCGACAAGGGCAATCTTCAGCCTGCCGACATCCTGATCCAGCCGCTGGCCGTGCCCTTGCTGCCCGGATCCTCGGCCGAGGCCGAGTTGCACACCGCGCTGTATCGCAAACGCCCCGACCTCGGCGCGATCTTCCATGTCCACAGCCCCGCCGCGACCGTGCTCTCGCGCCTCGCTGCGCCCGAAGGAAGGCTGCGGCTGACCGGCTGGGAACTGCAGAAGGCGCTTGCCGGCGTGCGCACGCATGAGGCGGTCGTCGAAATTCCCGTCTTCGCCAATGACCAGGACATTTCCGCCCTGTCCGGCCGGGTCGATGCCCGCCTGGCCCAGCCGGCCGGTGACGCCATTCTCGCACCCGGCTATCTTCTCGCCGGACACGGACTCTATGCATGGGGCGCCACCGAAGCGGAGGCCGCCCGCCATCTCGAAGCGCTCGAAACGCTGTTCGAATTCGAGCTTTCCTACAGGAGGTTCACGCCATGACCACACTGACCATCTATCCGGACAAGGATCCAGCCAATCCCGATCTCGTCACGTCCGACCCGGCCGAGATCGCGGCCGCACTGAACAAGGTCGGCGTGCTGTTCGAGCGCTGGAAGGCCGGCGCGGAACTCGCCGCCAACGCCAGCCATGAAGACATCCTCGCCGCCTACAAGGCCGAGGTTGACCGGCTTTCCGCCGCCGAGGGCTACCAGACGATCGACGTGATGCGCATCACGCCGGACAATCCCAACAAGCAGGCGATCCGCACCAAGTTCCTCGACGAGCACACCCATGACGAGGACGAAGTCCGGTTCTTCGTCGAGGGTTCTGGCGCGTTCTATCTGCATCTCGGCGACAAGGTCTATCAGGTGGTCTGCACCCGCGACGACCTGCTTTCTGTACCGGCCGGCACGCTGCACTGGTTCGACATGGGGCCTGAGCCGAACTTCACCTGCATCCGCCTGTTCATCTCGCCGGATGGCTGGGTCGCCAACTTCACAGGCGACAAGATCGCCTCGACGATCCCCGCCTTCGGCGAATCCGTCGCGGCCTGACAATAGCTTCAGCCCTCTCCCGGCCGCCGGGAGAGGGTCTTCTCCCCCATGGCGAATCGGCCGGCACGCCGGCTCCCACCAGTGCAAGAGCCGGCGTAACATCGCTACGCCGCCATCTCGGCCATGTCGTTCCGCCGGCCTGCAAGCAGGCCGGCGCGCTCTTTTGGCTCGCGAGCCCAGCGCGCCAGATGGAACGGTCGCCTTCGTAAAAATTCCGAAACCGCAATGAGATCCAGCGTCACGCAGCGACGTGGCGAAGGGACACGCGACGACTACCCTGCGTTGCAGCGGCGCGCCTGGCCAAGCTTGCCTTGTGCCGCAGCAACACAGCCGTTCGAACGATTGGCCAATGCAACTTGGAAGCGTTACAGTCATTGATTGACAGGGGCCGTCACAATTCATGCTCCCGTCAGGCGGCATGACAATCTGGCGAGACATGCTGGGCCGTTTCGGTAGCCGCCAGGGGGCAAGATGACCGGGAAGCAGGACGAACCTGCGCGACGGAACGCGACGCTCAAGGATGTCGCGGCAGCTTGCGGTCTTTCCGTGGCGGCTGTGTCGCGCTATCTCAACCACTCCATCAAGCTGCCGAGGGCGACGACCGACCGCATCGACGCCGCGATCCGGGAGCTGCGCTACCAGCCCAACCCGCATGCGCGCAGCCTGAGCCTGGGCCGATCGGAGACGATCGGGCTCGTGATTCCCGATATTGCCAACCCGTATTTCGCCCATCTGGCTGCGGAGGTCGAACGCGCGGCTGCCGAGTTCGGGCTCGGCCTCCTGCTCTGCCCAACGCTGAGCCGCACCGATCGCGAGCTCGACTATCTCGGTCGCCTTTCCGGGCGCCATGTCGACGGACTGCTCTTCGTCACCAACAATGGCGATGATCCCGCCCTCGCCCTCGCGCTGAAGGGCTCCGACACCGTCGTGCTCGTCGATGACGACATCGATGGCGCGACCGCGCCGACGATCATGGCCGACAGCGACCAAGGCGGCTTTCTCGCGGGCTCGCACCTGATCGACAAAGGCCATCGCCGAATCGCCTATGTCGGCGGGCCGGCCGGGCTTTCCAGCAGCCGGGGCCGTCTCGGCGGATTCCGCCGCGCCATCGCCAAGGCGAATGGCTCGGTCACGGTCGTGGCGGAGTTGCAGGGCCCCTACTCGTCAGAGCATGGCCGGAACGCCGCGAACCAGCTTCTGGCGCTCGAGCCCCGCCCCACCGCCATCTTCGTTGCCAGCGACGAGATTGTCCTCGGCCTGCTCACGGTGTTTAAACATCAGGGTGTGAAGGTCGGCGCGGATATCTCCGTCGTCGCCTTCGACGATGTCGGTCCGCTGGAACTGTTCGATCCGCCGCTGACGGCCATCCGCCAGCCCGTCGCCGCGCTGGGCCGGCGCGCTGTCGAACGGGTGTTCGCCCTGATCAAGGGCGATACCCTGGCGCCGGTCACCGAACTGCTTCCCGTCGAACTGATCATCCGCAGTTCCGTCCAGCCGCTCCACCGTTGAGAGCGGCATCAAAGGGGAAGAGAATGACCTCCAAGAAGGTGTTGCTCGTCGGCGAAAGCTGGATGTCGAGCGCCACGCACTACAAGGGCTTCGACCAGTTCGGCAGCGTGACCTTCCATCTCGGCGCCGAGCCGCTGGTGAAGGCGCTGGCCGGAAGCGAGTTTGAACTCACCTATATGCAGGCGCACCAGGTGCCGACCGAGCTGCCCCTTACGATGGAGGGGCTCAACGCCTATGACGCGATCATCCTGTCGGATATCGGCTCCAACTCGATCCTGCTGCATCCCGATGTCTGGCTGCAGGGCAAGCCGATGCCGAACCGGGTCAAGCTGCTGCGCGAATGGACGCGCCAGGGCGGCGGCCTGATCATGATCGGCGGCTACCTGACCTTCCAGGGCATTGACGGGCGCGGCCGCTGGGCGCGCACGGCAGTCGAGGACGCGCTGCCCGTGACCTGCCTGCCGCACGACGACCGTATCGAGGTGCCGGAAGGATTCCGCGCCGAGATCGTCGGCAATCGCGCGCATCCGCTGCTGGCCGGCCTCGACGGCGAATGGCCGCTGCTGCTCGGCGCCAACGAGGTCAAGCTGCGAGACCGGGCGGATGTCGAGCTTCTGGCCCGCCTGCCCGAGTCCGAGGGTGGCCATCCGCTGCTGGTGGCGGGCGAGTTCGGCGAAGGCCGCAGCGTCGCCTGGACCTCCGACATCGGCCCGCACTGGCTGCCCAACAGCTTCGTCGAATGGCCGGGCTATGCGCGGCTCTGGAAGAACGTGCTTGGCTGGGTGACGAAGGCGAGTTGAGAATCGCCCTGTCGCGATTCTCGCTCGCGAAACGCGTTCCAGTCGAAGGCAAGCAAGCCCCTCACCCCTCCCTCTCCCGCAAGCGGGCGAGGGCTTTTCGGCCTCGGTGATGTCGACAGCGAGGCTGGCCGAGGTCAGCCCCCTCTCCCGCGCGCGGGAGAGGGTTGGGGTGAGGGTCTTGCTACCCTAAGGCCCCAAACAGGCTGAGGTGCCCGCAAGGTAGGCGTCTCGAAGCGCCGGTCCCAAGCCCCCAAAGAGAGCTAGAAAATCCCCAGCGTCCGCTGCAGCGCGTTGGAGAAATGCGTCTGCAACGCGGCTTCGGCGGCGTCGGCGTCACGGGCCTTGCAGGCTTCCAGCAGCACCAGATGCTCGCGCAGGGTCCGGAGCACGATCGGCGTCGTCAGCGTGCGATCGAGGCGGATCAGCTGCAGATAATTGTGGACGCGGCGATAGGTCGATCCGACCAGGACATTGCCCAACGCTCCGATGATCTCGAAATGCAGGGCCGCGTCGATCGCCACGATTTCCGGCGCGATGGCCGGCGTGAAGCCTTTGCTTTCCAGTTCGGCGATGCCGCGATGATGCCGCTCGATCATCGCATCGAGCAATTCATGCGATGCCGTCTCGGCGAAGACGCGGACCGCGGGGCGCTCCAGGATCGAGCGGAACTGATAGGTATTCCGCGCAAATTCGAAGTCCGCCTTCATGAAGCGGATGCCGGAGCGCGGATGGATCGTCAGCAATCCTTCCGTCTGCAGAACGCGCAGCGCATCGCGCAACGGCGCGACCGGCACGCCGACCAGCTTGACCAGATCGTTCTGCGAGACGAAGGCGCCGGCCGGCAATTCCCGGCCGAACAGCATGTCGAGAATACGCTCATAGGCCAGCTCGCTTAACGAAACGGTGACACTGTCGGCGACGCGCTCGACCGGCTCGGGCGCGCCGGCGTCTTGCGATACAATCGGATCTGATCTATCAGATCGGTTACGTGACATATCAACACTCTCATTTGATCGATTAGGCGAGCATAGCATGCGCATCGTGGATTTTCGAATTGTCCGTTTCCAGTTCGCCCGCGACCGTGTCATCGGCGACAGTCAGGTCCGCATCGCCCATGCCCATGTCGCGACGCTGGAACTGATCACTGACACCGGACTGGTCGGGCTGGGCTTCTGCGCCTCGCTGTTCAATCCGCTGCCGTCGCAGGCCGAGATCGAGCGCATTTTCCGCGCCGAGATCTGGCCGGGCCTTGAAGGCCAGGAGCCGGCGGGCCTCGTCCACCGTGTTCGCCGCCCGCGCGGCGGCAATATCCGCGGCGCGTCGCTGCCCTTCGGCGAGGGCGTCGACCAGGCGCTGTGGGACCTGACCGCCAAGGAACTGAAGATGCCGCTGTGGAAGCTTCTCGGCGGCACCAAGTCGCGCGTGAAGGCCTATGCCAGCGGCCTCGACTATCACCTGTCGGATGAGGATTTCTGCGCCCTGTTCGAGCATGCGGCGTCGGTCGGCTACAAATCCTTCAAGATCAAGGTCGGCCACCCGGACATCGAGCGCGACCTGCACCGGCTCGAATTGCTGGTGAATACCGTCGGCAAGCCCGAGGCGATCATGATCGACGCCAATGAAGGCTGGTCGCCGCAGCAGACCGTCCGCAACATGAACAAGATCAAGGATGCCGGTTTCGACATCCTGTGGATCGAGGATCCCTGCCTTCGCTACGATTTCGAGGGCCTGAAGATGATCCGCCAGGGCTGCCCGTTCACGCTCGTCAATTCTGGCGAGTATTTCGACGCCCACGGCAAGCGCCAGTTGATCGAAGCGCGCGGCACCGACATGATCAACGTGCACGGCTTCGTGTCGGAGGTGATGCGCATCGGCTGGCTGGCGGCCGAGCACGGCATCCCGGTCAGCCTCGGCAATTCGTTCCTCGAGATCGGCGTCAACATGGCGATCGCCCTGCCCGAGGTCGAATGGCTCGAATACTCGTTCCAGAATTTCGACCATCTGGTCGAGCAGCCCTTCGAGATCCGCGACGGCTGGATCCATGCGCATGACCGCCCCGGCCACGGCCTGGTGCTGGCGGAATCCGCGCGCAGCGAATGGGCGGTTCCCGACGTGATGGCCAATGACGATCTGCCGGCCGGCCCCGTCAACACGCGCCTGCCGCACTGAGTTTTGTGGGACCCAAAGCCGCGCTCGCCGGCTTTGGGTGGGGAGAGATCTGCGAGGGAGGAGACACAGACATGAAGACGACGAACCGGATCCTGCGCGCCGGCACGATGCTCGCCACCGCGCTTGTCATGACGCTCGGCGTGGCGACATCCGCCAAGGCCGATACGACCCTGACCGTCTGGGACTGGAAGTCGGGCGATCCGACGACGGCTCCCTATTTCGAGAAGGTGAAGACCGATTTCGAGGCCGCCCATCCCGGCGTGACCGTAAAGTTCGTCATGCAGCCGCATGACCAGTATTACACGCTGCTCGGCACGGCGATCGCCGCCAGCCAGGGCCCCGACGTCGTGCTCGTGCATGGCGGTTCGCAGGCCAAGGAGCGCATCGCCGCCTTCTCGAAGCTCGACGACAAGATCGCCGACATCAAGACGCGCGTCGCCGGCTGGGACGAATTCGCCGGCCCCGATGGCAGCGCCTATGCCGTGCCGATCTCGATCCAGGGCCTGGCGGTCTATTACAACAAGGAACTCTACAAGAAGGCCGGCCTCGATCCCGAGGCGACGCCCAAGAGCTGGGCCGAGCTGGAGGCGATCTGCGCCAAGCTGAAGGCCGCCGGCACGACGTGCTTCGCACTCGGCAACAAGGAGGGCTTCGGCGCCGACTTCTTCTATTCCGCCGCCGCCGCCAACGCGCTGACCGCAGAGCAGCAGGCCGCCTGGACCGCTGGCGACCTGAAGTGGTCGAGCCCGGAGATCAAGGCGATCGTCCAGAAGTGGGTCGATACCCAGAAGGACGGCTGGTACGCGGAAGGCGCCAACTCGACCGCCAAGTTCATGGACGAATACCAGAGCTTCGAGCGCGGCGAGAACGCCAACACGATCGGCCTGCTGTCGGATGTCGCGCACTGGAAGGAATTCGATGAATTCCTCGAGCCGCAGAATGTCGGCGTCTTCGTCATGCCGCCGGTCACCGCCAGCGTGAACGACAAGCTGCGCATGCCGCTTGCCGGCGGCATCGGCTATGCCGTGACCAAGTTCTCGCCGAACCAGGACCTCGCCGTCGAGCTCGCCAAGAGCTTCGCCGCGACGCCCGCGATGCAGGTGTTCTTCGAGGCGGCCGGCGCGGTTCCCTCCGATACGGCCGTCGATACGTCGAAGGTCGAGAGCCCCTCGGCCAAGATCGTGCTGGGTTCGCTCTCGGACGGGGCGCCGCTGCTGCACAACAACACGTCCACGGCCGAGACCGAGGAATGGCATCGCCAGAGCCAGATGCTGTTCACGGGCGAGACCACGGTCGACAAGGCCGTCGCCCGCCTCGACGAAGTCCAGGCCCAGGCGAAGAAGAAGTAGTCCTTCTTCGAAATTGCTCCGCGTTCCAACCACTCCGACGTCATCCCGGGCTTGACCCGGGATCTATACAACCACGGCCCCAGGCGACTTGGGCTGCATGGATCCCCGCTTTCGCGGGGATGACGGTCATGGGTCGCCCGCGCGAGCCAAGCGACATTCCGGACGAATTGCCTCGCCCGGAATCTCTCTCGATCGGATGACCAGAGGCCTCGCATGACCCAAACCCTGACCGCCAAGGACAGCAAGAGCACGGCCAAGGCCGTTTCGCGCCCAAAATCCGGCGGCCACAATGCCGAGCGCCTCGCCTATCTGTTCGTGCTGCCGGCTTTGGCGCTGGTCGTGGTGTTCCGCATCATCCCGCTGATCTGGGGCCTCGGCTATTCCTTCACCGATTATGACGGCATGTCGGCGCCGCGCTTCGTCGGGCTCGACAACTATATCGGCATCGCGCATGACCCGGTCTTCCTCGACAGCCTGGTCAACATGCTGATCCTGCTAGCGACGCTGCCGATCTGGGTCGGCCTGCCGCTGGTGCTGGCCATCCTGATCCATCAGGGCGTGCCGGGCGGCAAGCTGTTCCGCGCCGTCTATTTCTTCCCGGCGGTGCTCTCCTCCGTCATCGTCGGCGCGATCTTCAACGTGCTGCTGCGCTATGACGGCTCGTTCAACCTGTTCCTGAAGGCGATGGGCTTCTCCGCTGTCGACTGGCTCGGCAATTCGTCGACGGCTCTGTTCAGCCTGATCGCGGTGCAGCTCTGGGCGACCTTCGGCATGAGCCTGCTGATCTTCATCGCCGGCCTCTCGACCGTCTCGGCCGAAATGCTCGAAGCCGCCAAGCTCGACGGGGCCAAGCTGCTGCAGACCTGGTGGTACATCGTCATTCCGTCGATCCGGCCGATCATCGAATTCGCCGCCGTGGTCACCACGATCGGCATGCTGACCTCGATGTTCGGGCTGATCTACGTGCTGACCGCCGGCGGCCCGGGCACCTCGACCATCCTGCCAGAATTCCTGATCTGGCTCGAGCAGGGCAAGATGAACCGCCCCGGCTATGCGAGCGCGATCTCGATGGTGCTGTTCCTGATGATGGCCGGCCTCGCCGCCATCCAGATCCGCATCATGTCCCGCAACGCCGACATCTAGGGCCCGCGCCATGGCAGCCGTTCAGACCCGCGAGAAGCGCATTCTCTGGATCCTCTCGATCCCGATGGCGCTGCTCGCCCTCTCCGCCGTCTATCCCGTCTATTTCACGATCAACGCCGCGCTGAAGACCCGCAAGGGCTATGTGCTCGACCGCTTCGGCCTGACGACCGACCCGACCTTCGTCAACTTCTCGCAGGCCTGGAACCAGTCGCGCCTGTCGGAATATTTCACCAATTCCGTCGTCGTCACGGTCGGCGCGGTGATCGCTCTGCTGGTGGTCGCCTCGATGGCCGGCTTCGCCCTCGCCATCCTGCGCTTCCGTGGCCGCAAGATCATCTTCATCACCATCCTGGTGTCGCTGATGATCCCGGTGCAGGTCGTGCTGGTGCCGTTCTATCGCACGATGATCGGTCTCAACCTGATTGACAGCCGGCCGGGCCTGATCATCGCCTATACGGCGTTCTTCCTGCCGTTCAGCGTCTACCTGATGACCGCCTTCTATGCCCGCCTGCCGCGCGAGCTGTTCGAGGCGGCGCAGATCGACGGCGCCAATCTGCTCCGGGTCTGGTGGCACATCATGCTGCCGATGGGGAAGCCGGCGCTGGTGACGCTGGGCATCCTCAATACGCTCTATTGCTGGAACGACGTGCTGATCTCGCTGCTGGTACTGCAGGACCAGCGCACCCTGATGGTCGGCATCGCCGCGCTCCGGGGCGAATACACCACCAATGTGCCGCTGCTCGCCGCCGGCATCTGCCTGGCCGCCGCGCCGATCGTCCTGATCTACGTCATCTTCCAGCGCCAGATCGTCAACGGCATCGCGGTGGGCGCGGTGAAGGGGTAGCCCCTTCATCCCGTGCTCGCCGTCATCCCGGACGGAGCGCAGCGGAGACCCGGGACCCATTCAGCCGGGTTTTCAGGCCTAAGGCTCCAGCCTCAGGCTGTATGGATCCCCGCCTTCGCGGGGATGACGCCGAGTTGAAACCTCAAGAGAGCAGGCTCCAGAAATGCAGCGCATGGGCATGATGATCGGCGTGAAGCCGGGGGCGATCGCGGAATACAAGCGGCTGCATGCGACCGGCTCGGCCGAGGTCAACGCGCTGCTCTCGGCCTGCGGCGTGAGGAACTATTCGATCTATCTGCGCGAGCCGGAAAACCTGCTGTTCGGCTATTGGGAATATCACGGCGCCGACTGGCCGGCCGATGCGGCCCGCCTCGACAAGGAGCCAGCGATCCGGGCCTGGCTCGGCCAGACAGATCCCTGCCAGCAGCCCCTCGCCTCGGCAGCCCCCGGCGAATGGTGGTCTCCCATCGAAGAAGTCTTCCACCTCGACTGAGGCACGGCTCGTCTTGCCGGCCCCGGCTTCATGCGAATGCGAACGCGAATCGCGCCCGTGTCACGCCGAGCCCGCTCCACTTCTTGCGCTCGCGCTCCACAACCAGCGCGAAGGCTTTCGCGCGCATCCCGGACCGATTGCAACCCAGACCCGCAGCCTCGTTGCGTCAACCGTGCTGCCGGTCCGGATCGAGCGCCATGGCTATTGATCTCTTAAGGTTAACCGGGTTCTATGCGGCCGCATTCGCTCCGATGGGGGGACGAGATTTCTGGTCGGCTTGGCGCACAGTCTTCCGAACGCGGTAGCTGGCTGGATCTGATCCCGGCCGGCCTGCTTCTGGTTGCAAGCGCGATCGCAATTTTTCTCAGCACGCTGACGGCGGACGCCGGCAGCCAGGAAGTCGCCGTGGTCGCGCCGCTCTGGTCGAATGCGGCGGAAACCGCCGGGATCGTGGCGCGCGCCGGCGGCAGCATCGTCGCAAGCGCCGGATTGTCCAATGTGATCATCGCCCACTCGGACAATCCAGACTTCATCTCGACGCTTTATCGCTCCGGCGCATGGCTCGTCCTCGACGCCGTCAAGCTGCGTGGCTGCTTCTCCCTCTAGGCGACTTACCCAGATCGTTTCAAGGATTTCCGGATGGCAGAACTCGACAGGTTGCGACACAGGTTTGGCTTGTTCCTGGTCTTCCTGATCTGGGCGCATGTCCCGTTCGTCACTTTCGTGGCGTGGTGGATCGATCGCGGCATCGTCGCGCCGACGCTGGTCGCCATCCTGCTGGCGGCAGCGCTGCAGGTGTCATGGACCCTGCGAGGGCCCGCGCCGGTAACGCGCTACGTCTCCGCCGTCGCCCTGATGGGCCAGCCGGCGCTGCTGGTGTTCATGTTCTCGGGCCATCCGTGGCAGATGGACATGCACATGTACTTCTTCGCGACGCTGGCGCTGGTGATCGGCTGGTGCGACTGGCGCCCCGTCGTCGTCGCTGCCGTCGCGGTCGCCGTACATCACCTGATGCTCAATTTCGTCTTCCCCTATGCGGTGTTCCCGCTCGGAGCCGACCTGCCCCGCGTCTATCTGCACGCCGCGATCGTCGCTTTCCAGACCGTCGTTCTGGTCTGGCTCAGCGTACGGCTGGTCGCCAGCTTCCGCCGTATCAAGGCGATGAGCGACGAGATCGTTCTGGCCAACGAGACGCTGGAGCAGAAGGTGGCCGAGCGCACGCGCGAGGCCAATGCGGCGAACATCGCCAAGAGCCTGTTCCTAGCCAATATGAGTCACGAGATCCGCACGCCGATGAACGCCATCCTCGGCTTCAGCCATCTGGCGCTGCGCACCGAGATGACGCCGAAGCAGGCGGACTATGTCAGCAAGATCAAGGCGGCCAGCACCGCGTTGCTGGCGCTGATCAACGACATTCTCGACTTCTCCAAGATCGAGGCAGGCATGCTCTCGCTGGAGAACACCCATTTCAAGATCCGCGAGACGATCGAGAACGCTACGTCCATCTCCGCCGTCAAGGCGGCCGAAAAGGGCGTCGATATCCGCATCAACATCGACGACAACGTGCCGACCACCCTGCTCGGCGATGCGCTGCGGCTGAACCAGATCCTTCTCAACCTGGTCTCCAACGCGGTGAAGTTCACCGAGCGCGGCGGCGTCATCGTGTCCATCCGTGCACTGGAGAAGCGGGAGCGCAGGCTCGTCCTCGAAGTCGCCATCCGCGATACCGGCATCGGCATGACGCCGGAACAGCAGCGCCTGCTGTTCCGGTCATTCAGCCAGGCCGACAGCTCCATGACGCGCAAGTTCGGCGGCACGGGGCTCGGCCTCGCCATCAGCAAGCAGCTGGTCGAGCTGATGGGCGGCTCCATCCACGTCGAAAGCGCGGCAGGCGCCGGCAGCACCTTCACCTTCACCGTGCAGATGGAGGAAGGCGACGCGCAACTGCTGGCCGAGGCGGCCGATGTCGAGACGTTGCGCGGGCTCCGCGTGCTGATCGCCGACGACAACCCGGCCTCGCGCGAGATCCTGCATTCGGTGTTCGAGGGCTGGTCGGTGCAGGCCGATCTGGTGGCCTCCGGCACCGAGGCGATCGCGCTGCTCGAAGCGGCCGAGGCGCGCGGCGTCTCCTACGATCTGATGCTGATCGACTGGAAGATGCCCGGCCTGGACGGCATCGAATCCGTCGAGGCGATGCGCAGCAGCGAGACGCTGACCCGCCTGCCGACCATCATGATGGTAAGCGCCTATGCGCGCGAGGAGGCGATGGAGAGCGCCAGCGAGGCCGGGATTTCCGCCTTCCTCGTCAAGCCGATCGACACGGCACTGCTGCTGGCCGAGATAACCCGGCTGATCGGCGCTTCTTCCAGCGAGGAACCCGTCGCGACCTCCGCCGTCCAGTCCATTCCCATGGTCTCGCCGGAGTTGCGCGGCTCGCGCATCCTGCTGGTCGAGGACAACGAGATCAACAGCGAGGTGGCCATGGAGATTCTCACCGATGGCGGCCTCGTAGTGGAACTGGCCCCGAATGGCCGCATCGCCTGCGAAATGGCGCTCGACTCCGACAGGCGCTACGACCTCGTGCTGATGGACGTGCAGATGCCCGAGATGGACGGCATCGAGGCGACCAAGCGCATCCGCCAGACGATCCCGGCCGACCGGCTGCCGATCCTCGCCATGACGGCGCATGCCTATGAGCAGGAGCGGCAGAACTGCTTCAACGCCGGCATGAACGACCATGTCGCCAAGCCGGTAGACCCGGCGACGCTGATGCGCGCGCTGGAGCGCTGGCTGAAGCCTCGCAAGCCCGAGGGCACCGCCGCGACGGCGGCCACGGACGCCCCTGCCCCGGCAGAAGCGCCTGCGGAGCTGCCCGCGGCGCTGCCGCCCTTCGATCTCGATACCGCCCTCGTGCGGGTCAACGGCAAGAAGGCGCTGCTGCGCAAGCTGATCCTCAGCTTCGCGACCAATTACGGCGACGTCATCGCCACGCTGAGGGCCGAGATCGCGGCCGACGGGTTCGACGATGCCCGGCGACTGGCGCATTCGCTCAAGGGGGTTTCCGGATCCCTGGAATTGCGTAAGGTAGCCGAAGCTTCTCGTCAGCTGGAGGATGCGATCGCGCATCGGGAACTGATGAATATCGAGGATCTCATCGAGCGCCTGGACGAGGCTTTACAGCCGGCGCTCGACGCGGCCCGTTCGCTGACCTCCGCCGATGCATCGATCCCGACCGCCTCGGACGCGTGTCTCGATCCCGCATCGCGGGCGGAGGCCACACGACTGATCGGCGAACTGCGCCAGCAACTTGCGAAGCGCAGCATGCGCGCGCGCAAGACCTTCGAGGCGCTGGAAACAGCGCTGCAGGGAACACCGGAAGCGGCCCATCTCGGTCAGATCCGCGATCCGATCAGCCGGCTCGATTTCAGCAATGCACTTGCGGGGCTGGACGCCGTCGAGCGTGAATTCGATATCAGGGAAGTACAGAAGTGAGCGAGCGGCCGTCGATCCTGATCGTCGATGACGAGGTCAGCAATATCGAGATCCTGAGCGCCGTGCTCGAGGAGGATTACGATATCTACTTCGCGACCTCCGGAGCCGAAGCGCTGGAAATCGCCCGGACCACCCTGCCCGACCTGATCCTGCTCGACGTGCTGATGCCGGGCATGGATGGCTACGAGGTCTGCGCGACGATCAAGGCCGATCCGCTGATCGCCGACGTTCCCGTCATCTTCACCACGGCGCTGGGCGACCAGGAGGCCGAGGTGAAAGGCCTGATGCTGGGCGCGATCGACTACATCACCAAGCCGATCCTGCCTGTCGTCGTGCAGGCGCGCGTGCGCAATCATCTCGACATGAAGCGGATGCGCGACGAACTGGCCGAGATGGCCGTTACCGACGCCCTGACCGGCCTCGGCAACCGCAGGCGGCTGGAACAGGCGCTGAACCAGGAAACCGCGCGCCTGTCGCGTACAGGCGGCCAGCTCTCCGTCATCATCCTCGACATCGATTTCTTCAAGAAGTTCAACGATCTCTATGGTCACACCGCCGGCGACCGCTGCCTCACCATGGTGGCGGCGGCGCTCAACCGCGCCGTCCACCACGCCAGCGACGTGACGATCCGATATGGCGGCGAGGAATTCGCCTGCGTGCTGCCCGAGATCGAACATCTCGAGGCGATGGAGATCGCACTGGGCATCCGCGACCGCGTGCAGGCGCTCGGCATCCCGCATTCCGGTTCCGACGCCTCGCCCTACGTCTCGGTCAGCCTCGGCGTCGCGACGGCGCCCTGCCTGCCCGGCAGCCAGCCCGAGGCCTGGATCAAGGCGGCCGACAAGCAGCTCTATGTCGCGAAGGCGGCCGGCCGCAACCTCGTCGAAGGCATCATTTTCGACGCCAAGGAGACACTGTCGGCCGCCCCCGCCGGGCGGATGAACGAAGACGACGATTCATAAGTCGGGAGACAATCCCCACAGGCTGTGCTTCGATCGACACAGCCCGCATCGAATCCCAGAGACGGGCGTCATTTCGGGAGGATGATTGTGGGAGTAATACTCGTCACGGGCGCGTCGCGCGGACTTGGGGCAGCGATCGCAAAGGGACTGGGCGCCGCCGGCTGGACGGTGGCCGTCAACTTCGCACATGACGACCGGGGCGCCGGCAGCGTCGTCGACGCCATCACCAGCGCGGGCGGCAAGGCCGCCGCCTTCAAGTTCGACGTCACCGACAAGGCCAGCGTTCGCCACGGCATCGCCGAGATCGACCGCCAGATCGGCCCTGTCGACGTGATCGTCAACAATGCCACCGGCCCGCAGCCGCTGATCCCGATCGAGGAACAGACCTGGGACGACCATCTCGACCAGCTTCGCTTCTTCGTCAAGGCGCCGCTCCTCTTGCTTCAGGCGGTGCTGCCGGACTGGCGGGCTCGCCATGCCGGCCGCGTCATCCACATCGGCTCGGAAGTGGTCGACATGGGCAATCCGCAATTCGGTCACTACGTCGCAGCCAAGGCCGCGATGGTCGGACTGACGCGCTCCTGGGCGCGCGAACTGGGGCCCGAGGGAATCACCGTCAATCTCGTCGCGCCGGGCTTCATTCCCGTCGAGCGCCATGCCGAAACCCTGGTCGAGGAACTCGAGGATTACCGCCGCCTGGTGCCGCTTGGCCACCAGGGCGTGCCGGAGGACATCGCCGGGATCGTCACCTTCCTGGCCTCGCCTGCGGCCGATTTCATCACCGGCCAGACGCTGGCCGTGAATGGCGGACGGACGCTCGCCTGATCCGACGCTCTCGACAATCGCGGCCGGGAGCTTTTCCCCGGCCGCTTCTCTCCGCCGACGGAACCGACATGACGACCCTGACCCGCGATGATTTCCGCCTGCGCCCGGCTGACCTCGCCGACATGCCGGCCGTCTACCGGGTATGCCTCAAGACCGGCAATGCCGGCCAGGACGCGACGGATCGCGAGGACGACCCGGACGCGCTCGGCCACATGTTCATCGGCCCCTATCTGGTGCTGCAACCGGATTTCGCCTTCGTGCTCGACGGGCAGAACGGCGTCGCCGGCTATGTCATGGGCGCGCTCGATACGCCGGAATTCTACCGCCGCATGGAACGCGACTGGCTGGCCGCGATCCGGGCCCGGGTTAAAGATCCCGGCGACGACGAAAGCCTCTGGTCAGGCAGCGACTGGGTACGCCGGCTGATCCATCGGCCGCCCTATCTCTACCCTCCGGCCCTGCACCCCTACCCGTCCCATGGCCATGTCGACTTCCTGCCCGAGGCGCGCGGCCTCGGCTGGGGCCGGCTTGGTTTCGAGCATCTGATGCAAGCGCTCGCTCAGGCCGGGTCGCCCGGCATGCACCTGGACGTGAGCCCGCACAACCATGGCGCCATCGCCTTCTACGAAAAGCTCGGCTTCGCCAAGGTCATCTCGGACGAGCTGCCGGCCGGCGGCCTGACCATGGCGCGGCGGTTTTAGGATCAAGCAAGACCCTCACCCTACCCTCTCCCGCGAGCGGGCGAGGGTTTTCTGCCAGCGTCCGTCATGGGCGGTTGAGCTGGATTGAAAGGCGCCGGCGATCCCCCTCTCCCGCCGGCGGGAGAGGGTTGGGGTGAGGGTCTTCTTTAGATCGGATCACCCCAGCGACTTCATCCAGTCCGCCACCGCCTCATAGGTTGCCAGCGTTGCCGGCGGCGGGTTGGGAGCGCCGATGAAGCCGTGATTGACGCCCTCGACATGCAGATGGGCCGTCGCCACGCCGGCCGATTTCAGCCGCGCGGCGAACAGCGCACCATCCTCCGCCAGCACGTCATAGGCCGCGGTGATGACGAGCGTCGGCGGGAAGCCCGAAAGGTCGGCAAGCTCGGCGGTGAGCGGCGAGCAGCGCGGATCATTCCAATCGGCCGGATCGGGCGCGTAGAGGTCGCGGAACCAGATCATGTCCGCCTCGGACAGGCCGACCGAGCCATCGCCGAACGCCTCGTAGGAGACGCCCGCCCCGATCGCCGTCATGTCGGTGACGGGATAGAAGGCGACCAGCCCGGCGAGATCGGGACCGCGGCCATCGCGGCCGGCAAGGATGGCGGCAATCGCCAGCGTCGCCCCGGCGCTGTCGCCGGCGAGGAAGAGGCGCTCGGGATCGACACCGAGTTCGGCAGCCCGTCCGGCCAGGTCTACCACGGCCGCGAAGGCGTCGTTCGCGCCGGCCGGAAACGGCGCTTCCGGCGCCAGCCGGTAGTTGACCGACACGACCAGCGCGCTGGTCGCATTGACCAGGCGGCGGGCGTTGCGGTCATGCGTATCGTAGCTGCCCAGCACGAAGCCGCCGCCATGCAGATAGACGATCAACGGCGGCTGTTCCGCGCTGGCTTCGGGGCGGTAGATCCTGGCCGAGAGTGGCTCTTCGGCGCCGGCCACCGTCGTTTCCTCGGTGCCGGCGACTTCCGGCTGTCCGCTGGGATTCCCCTGCATCGCCTCGAACAGCGCCTTCGCGGCTTCGGGCCCGATATCGGGGAAAGCCGGCCGGGTCTGGCGCGCCTTCACCCCCTCGGCGAGCAGCGGGTGCAACGGCTCGACCGCCACGAAATCAGAATTTTCCATGCTTCAGATATGCCTGTTGCGGATCGGTGCCGGCGAGGATCGCCTTGCGAACGAGGTTTTCGGTCGAGATCGCCGTTTCGGCACGCTCGACGACTTCGAGAAGATATTGCGCCGGAATACGGACGAGACCATCCCGGTCGCCGAGAAAATAGTCGCCGGGGCGGATGTCGATGCCGCCGATGACGATCGGCACGTCGGTCGCGACCGGCAGCCAGTGTCCCACGATATCACGCGGCGTGAAGCCACGGCACCAGGTCTGGAAGCCCATTTCGAGCAGGAAATTGGTATCGCGGATGAAGCCGTCGACGATCGCGCCGCGCACGCCCTTGTTCTTGAGCGTCTCGGCCGAAAGCTCGCCCATATGCGCGACGATGCGGTCGTTCGGCTGCGACACCCAGATCGAACCCGAAGGCGCCCTGGAGAGCAGCCCGGTCCAGGCGAGCAGCGTCTCGTGGCCATCCGCGTCCGGATCGGCGCGGCCCTCGATGGTGAAGGCCGGGCCGGCGAGCGAGCGCTCCGGCATGATCGGGCGCATTTCGGCCGGCAGCGTGAAATCGCGCAGTCCCATGGCGCGCATCACGTCATGCACGACGCCGGTGTAGCAGGCCTCCAGGCGTGCGGTCAGATCGGTCAAAACATCCTCCCCGATGTCTCTATTTCCACGTCAGACCGGCAGGCAGGCCGGGCCGATCGGCTCGAAGCTCTTGTAGCCGAGCACGAATTCCTGATGCGCCAGTTCCTCCGACTTGGTGCGTTTGCCGCGCGCGAGGTCGATGACCAGGTCATGGATCTCGCGGCCGACCGCGTCGAGGCTGGCGCGGCCCTCGATGATCCGGCCGGCATCGACATCCATGTCGTCCTCCATCCGGCGATAGGTCTCCGGATTGGCGCAGATCTTCACCACCGGCGAGATCGCCGAGCCGACGACCGAGCCGCGTCCGGTGACGAACAGCACGGCATGGCTGCCGCAGGCGATCAGTTCGGCGATTTCGGCATTGTCGTTGATGTTGGGGAAGCCGAAGCGCACGTCGCCATCCGGCACCACGTCGAGCAGATAGAGCCCGCCATGCGGGGGCACGTCGCCCGGCTTGATCAGCCCGGAGATCGGCGACGCGCCGGACTTCGCATACGCGCCCATCGACTTTTCCTCGATGGTGGTGAGCCCGCCCTCGGCATTGCCGGCGGCGAACGAGCCATAGCCAAGCGTCGCGTAATAGCGCGCCGCCTTGGCGACGGACGCCTCCAGGATCTGACCCAGTTCCGGCGTCACGGCGCGGGCCGCCATGATGTGCTCGCAGCCGATCAGTTCGCCGGTTTCCTCGAAGATGCAAGCCGCCCCTTCCGCGACGAACTGGTCGAAGGCGCGGCCGGCCGCCGGATTACCGGAAATGCCGGACGTGCCGTCCGAACCGCCGCACACCGTGCCGATGATCAGTTCGCTCGGATCCATTTCGACCGTCGGCGCCTCGTCCAGAGCCGCGCGCTGCTCGGCGACGAAGGCCCTGCCCTCGGCCATCGATTTGCGCGTGCCGCCGGCGGCCTGGATGACGATGGTCTTCACGGGCCGGCCGCTGTCGCGCACCTTCTTTTCCAGCGCGTATTTGTTGAAACTCTCGCAGCCGAGCGAGATCAGCAGCACCGCGCCGACATTGGGATGGGTGCAGAGGCGCTCCATCATCCGTTCGGCATAAGGGTTGGGATAGCAGCCGGGAAAGCCGATGACATGCACGTCGTGCTCGCGGAACGGGATCGCGATCTCGCGGGCGACGTGATGGGCGCATTCGACGAGATAGGCGACGACGACCGTGTTGCGGATGCCCTTGCGGCCATCGCTGCGCAGCCAGCCGCGCATGGTTTCCGTCTGCGCCAGGCCGGAAGGCGCGGACAAGGTGGTTTCTGTCGCGACAGCCATGCTCATGCGCCCGCTCCCGGCTTGACCGCATCCATCAGATGATAGGTCGGCGTGTAGTCGCTCCTGACGTTGTGGACGTGGACCGGCGTGCCGATGGCGATCGCCTCCGTCGCCGTGCCGATCGGCGCGCCATATTTGACGATCTTCTCGCCGGCCGCGATCGGGCACCGCGCCAGCTTGTGGCCGAGCGGCAGGTCGGCCGCGAGCGTCACCTCGGCTCCCGCGACGAAAAGGGTCTCGCCGGCGCGGATCCGCGTCCGGGCGACCAGCACATTGTCCCCCTCGAAGAGCAAAAGCAGACGGCCGTCCGTCGCGCCCGCGACGGTTGCAAGGTCAGGCAAAGGGTTCGGCATGGCGATGGGGCTCTGCTCAAAAATCCCGCGTCTCCTTAACGCTGCTAGCCCATCGCCCGCCTAAATGAAACATAAAATTTTTTATTGCGTGGCGAGTAAATCCAAGCCTATCGTTGCGGCATGCCCAAGCTGAAACGCGCCACGCTCGCAGAACAGGCCTATGAGGAATTGCGGAGCCAGATCGTCTCCGGACGCCTGCCGGCGGGCCAGCGCCTGCTCGCGGAGCAGCTTGCGGGAGAGCTCCTGATCAGCCAGACGCCGGTCAAGGAAGCGATCGCGATGCTGGAGCGCGACGGGCTCGTCGAGGGCACCGCGCGGCGCTCCTCCATCGTGCGTCGCTTCACCCCGGCCGCCATCGAAGAGATCTTCGAGGCGCGGATGCTGGTCGAGCTGGACGCCATCGCCAAGGGGATCGCGGCCGGCCGCGCCACGCCGGAATTCGTCGCCCGGCTGCGCGCCATCTTCGATGCGCACATGACCGAGGTCGCCAAGCAGAGTGACGAGGCGCTGGTCGATGCCATCCGCCTCGACCGCGAGTTCCACGAGCTGATCGTCCAGCTCGGCGCCAATGACACGATCGCCAGCTGGCATCGCGTCATCCAGCGCCAGACCCAGACGATCCGCAACTTCACGCTGAAGAGCTACACGCTGGAACGGACGCGGCAGGAGCATTCCGCGATCGTCGAGGCGGTGGCGGAAGGCGATGCCGAACAGGCGGTTTCGGCGCTCAAGGCCCATCTGGCCGCGAGCCGGGACGCCATGATGTCGCGCGCACCGGAGGATTTTCCGGTCCGCGCCTGAGGCGGACGACAGCCTAGGTGAAGCGCGATGTCGGAGGAGGACGTCGCCGCGGAAACGACAAACCGGATCAACCGGACGCTCCGCGGCACGGGACTGCGTGAATGAACCCGTGGGAGGAAACCACATGAAGATGCTGAAGAAGACTGCCCCGATTCTGGGCGCGGCAATGCTCGCGACCCTGCTCGGGGCCGGTGCGGCCAGGGCCGAGGGCGAGAAGGTGGCGGTCGATCTGACGACGCTGACCTCGCCGTTCTGGACTTCGTACAACAAGTACATCGTCGAGGAAGCGAAGAAGCAGGGCGTCGACCTGCTCGAGCCCTTCAATTCCGAATTCGACACGGCCAAGCAGATCACCGGCGTCCAGAACGCGCTGTCGCTCGGCGCGAAGGGCATCATCTTCTCGCCGTTCGAATCCGCCGCCGCCGGCTCCGTGCTGAAGGCGGCCGAAAAGGCGGGCGCCAAGGTCGTGGCCGTCGACGTCGCGCCGGATGCCGGGCCGGTGGCGATCGTCGTGCGCGCCAACAACCTCGCCTATGGCGAGAAGGCCTGCAAATTCATCGGCGACAACGTCAAGGAAGGCCCCGTGGTCCAGATCATGGGCGACCAGGCCTCGATCAACGGACGCGATCGCGGCAACGGCTTCCGCGAGTGCATCACCAAGAACTATCCGAACCTGAAGCTGCTCGAGATCCCGACCAAGGCCTGGTCGGGTGAAGACGCCGCCGCCGGCCTCGACGCGCTGCTCAACGCGCAGCCCGACTTGAAGGCGATCTACATGCATGCCGGCGGCGTGTTCCTGGCGCCGACCCTGCAGACCCTCAAGCGCAAGAACCTGCTGAAGCCGGCCGGGGAAGAGGGCCACATCGTCATTGTCTCGAATGACGGCATCCCGCAAGAATTCGACGCCATCCGCAAGGGTGAGATCGACGCCACGGTTTCGCAGCCTGCCGATCTCTATGCCAAATACGGCATCCAGTATCTGAAGGAAGCGATGGCCGGAAAGACCTTTGCCGCCGGTCCGACCGACCACGACAGCACCATCCTCGAAGTGCGCCCCGGCGTGCTGGAGGACCAGCTCTCGGCGCCGCTCGTCACCAAGGAGAACGTCGACGACAAGAGCTTCTGGGGCAACCAGCTCTGAGCGCGTGGATTTCTAACGAAATCATGCACTTGGCGTGAGGTTTTCATAAGCCTGATCCATGCCGGCGGCATGGGTCAGGCCTCCCGAACTCCGGAGACCCCGATGCAGTTTCCCTCTCTTCTCGACGCCGGACGGGGGCACCATGCAGCCGCCTGACGTTACCACCATTCCGATCGTCGAGGCCCGCGGCGTCTCCAAGCGCTACGGCCCGACGACGGCGCTGCACGAGGCACATATCAAGGTCTTCGCCGGCGAGTCGCACGCGCTGGTCGGCCGCAACGGCGCCGGCAAGTCGACGCTGGTCGGCATCCTCACCGGACTGCGCGCGCCGGATTCCGGCCAGGTGCTGTTCTCCGGCGTGCCGGCCCCGGCCATCTCCGACCGCGAAGGCTGGCGCAAGCACGTCGCCTGCGTCTACCAGCACTCGACGATCATCCCCGACCTGACGGTCGCGGAGAACCTGTTCATCAACCGCCATCCGACCGAGCGCGGCTTCATCAGCTGGTCGACGCTGCGCCGTCGCGCCCGCGAAGTGCTGGACCAGTGGGGCGTCAATGTCTCGGAAGACGCCCGCGCCGGTGACCTTCGCATCGAGGCGCGGCAGTTGGTCGAGATCGCCCGCGCCCTCTCCTATGGCGCCCGCTTCATCATCCTCGACGAGCCGACGGCACAGCTGGACGGCGACGAGATCAAGCGCCTGTTCACCCGCATCCGCGAGCTTCAGGCCGCCGGCGTCACTTTCCTGTTCATCTCGCATCATCTGCAGGAAGTGTATGAAATCTGCCAGGCGGTGACGGTGCTGCGCGACGCGCGCCACATCATCACCGCGCCGGTCGCCGACCTGCCGAAGGATCGGCTGATCGAGGCAATGACCGGCGAACACGTCCATCTCGGCGTCTCCGACGCCGCCGGCCGCACCGTGCCGGAGAGCGCCGCCGTGGCGCTCGAGATCGACCGGGTTTCCGGCGACGACTTCCAGGATGTCAGCTTCAACATCCGCCGCGGCGAAGTCGTCGGCCTTTCCGGCCCGACCGGCGGCGGCCGCATCGGCCTCGCCGAGGCGGTGGCTGGGCTCTCGCCCTATACCGGCGGGACGATCCGCATCGACCGGAAGACCCTGCCCTCCGGCGATGTCGCCGCCGCGCTGGAGCTCGGCGTCGGCTGCGTGCCGAAGAGCCGGCACGACCAGGGCCTGGTGCTGTCGCAATCCGTCGCCGACAACGCGATCATGACGGTGAACCGCCATCTCGGCCCCTTCGGCTTCATCGCGCCCAGACGGCGATCGGAACTGACCAACCGGACGATAGCCTCGCTCGGAATGGTCACCCAGGGGCCCGACCAGCTGGTCTCCGGCCTCTCCGGCGGCAACCAGCAGAAGGTCGTGATGGGCCGCGCGCTCGCCAACGACCCGTCCGTCCTCGTGCTGATGGACCCGACCGCCGGCGTCGACGTCAAGTCGAAGGAAGCGCTGCTGACCGTCATCGAGCGGATGCGGCAGGAGGGCAAGGCCATCCTCGTCGTCAGCAGCGAGATCGAGGATCTGAGAACCTGTGACCGGGTGCTGGTGATGCAGCACGGATCGGTCGTCGCGGAACACAAGGCAGGCTGGAGCGACAATGCGCTCGTCGCCTCCATCGAAGGGATCGAGCTCGCATGAACACGCAACCATCCGCCACGGCGACGCTGACTGCCGGCGCCAAGCTCGCGCCGCGCCGCTCGATGATCCGCCTGCATGACCTTGCGCTGCTGCCGGCGCTGGTGATCCTGGTCATCATCGGCGCCTTCATCAGCCCGGCCTTCCTGACCCAGGGCAACATCAACACCATCCTCACCTCCTCCGCAGCGCTGGCGCTGGTGGTGCTGGCGGAATCACTGATCATCATCACCGGCAAGTTCGACCTGTCGCTGGAATCGACGGCCGGCTTCGCGCCTGCGATCGGCGCCCTGCTCGTCCTTCCCGTCGCCAATAACGGCTTCGGCGTCGAGCTGCCGACCTTCGTCGGCATCCTGATCGTCATCGGCGTCGGCGCGCTGATCGGCCTGATCAACGGCATCCTCGTCGTCCGCTTCACGCTCAACGCCTTCATCGTGACGCTCGCCATGCTGATCATCCTGCGCGGCATGCTGGTCGGCGCCACCAGCGGGCGAACCCTGTTCGACCTGCCCGACGCCTTCTACGCGCTGATGATCATCACCATCCTCGGCCTGCCGCTGGCGGTCTGGCTGGCGGCGCTGGCCTTCCTCGTGGCCGGCATCGTGCTGCGCTATCACCGGCTCGGCCGCGCGCTCTATGCCATCGGCGGCAATCCCGAGGCGGCCCGCGCGGCGGGCATCCGGGTCGAGCGCATCACCACCGGGGTCTATGTTCTGGCCGGCATGCTGGCCGCGGTCGGCGGGCTGGTGATCACCGGCTATGTCGGCGCCATCAGCGCCAACCAGGGCAATGGCATGATCTTCACGGTCTTCGCCGCGGCGGTGATCGGCGGCATCTCGCTCGATGGTGGACGCGGCACGATGTTCGGTGCGTTGACCGGCGTGCTGCTGCTCGGCGTCGTGCAGAATCTGCTGACCCTGGCCCAGGTGCCCTCCTTCTGGATCCAGGCGATCTATGGCGCGATCATCCTCGGCGCGCTGATGATCGCCCGCATGGCGTCCGGCAAGGCTCAGACCTGAACGGCGTTCGGGCCAAACAAGAGCCGCCGCATCGAAAGATGCGGCGGCTTTCTTGTTGTCATCGTCTGCGGGTCAGATCCGGCTTGCCATCTTGCAGAGCTTGACCAGGTCCGCATCGAACGAGAACGGATTGCGCAGGATGGTCGGGCACTTGTTGCGCAGAGCCTGCTTGTCCGCGCCGCTCAGGCCGCTGTCCGAGACAGAGGTCGGGCCGTCGGGATTGCCGGCACCGGGACCGCCGGGGCCTCCCGGTCCGCCAGGGCCGCCGGGGCCTCCGGGACCGCCAGGGCCTCCCGGACCGCGCGTGCCGGAACCGCAGGAGCCACCGACGCTCAGGCACAGATTGAGCAGCTTGCCTGGCTGAAGCACGGCCAGCCGCGTGTCCAGCAGGCCCAGAATCTGGCTGCGATTGCCATTACCGCAGGCGGAGCCGCCGCCGGCATTCAGGCAGACCTTCACCAGATCCTTCTTGGAAAGCACGGCCGCCTTGGCGTTGATGCCGCCGATCAGGCGGGAACGGACCCGGGCATTGGCGACGCCGTTCTTGCCCAGCACGTTGGCCGTGATCTTGGTCCCGCTCTTGGCGCCGCAGCTCGCTCCGACATTGACGCAGACATTGGCGAGCTGATCCTTGGAGAGAAGCTTCAGCCGGGCATCGACAAGCCGGACCACCTGCTCGCGGTTGCCGCCGCAGGAGGCCTGACCACCGACACTGAGACAAAGCCGGATCAGCTCGCGCTTGGACAGGCGATCCATGCGCGCGTCGATACCGCTGAGGAGCGTCGACCGGGGTGTGTTGCGATAGGCGGAAGTGGTGCCGGTGGAAGAACTGCCGGTCACGCTGCCAACCGTGCTGCCGACGGCGCCTGTCACGCTCCCGACCGTGCTGCCAACGGCTCCGGTCACACCGTTGACCGTGCCGCCGACGGTATTGCCGACACTGGAAACCGTGCCGCCAACGGCGCTGCCCGTGTTGCTGACCGTGCTGCCGACGCCGCCGCCAACGGCGCCTCCAACACTGCCGGTGACGCCGGAGACCGTGCCGCCGACCGCTCCGGTGACGCCGCTGACGACTCCTCCCAGTCCGCCGCCAGCGTAGGCCGGCACCAGCATAGTTCCCACCAGCAAGACTGCCGATGTGGCCGCGATTCGAAGTCTGAACATGAAGCCCTCCATTGCCGATCGCTACTTAAAGCCCACCCTATTGGTTAGGTAACGAGGTTACCGCGCAGATGGTTTCAGAGAAACCTCAATAATCTTGCAAAAAATGATCAACATCGGAATCGAAACCCTACGGTAGCGTGAATCAAACTTGGATCCTGGAAAAATCTGATCGATGTCCGACGCTGATCTGACTCAGAAAGTCGGGATAAAGCGGTTTACCAACTGCACCGCACGCAAAATATGCAGACCTATCTTTGCGTAATGCACTCACTAATAGCGCTGACCAGAACACATATATCCAACGTAGCAACGCTGGGACTGACGTTGATTCCCTCGCCAGAACGCGATCTTTCCGACCGGAAAGCGCCAGGTCAGGTGCAGGCGACGAAAATCTCCCCTCAAAACGCCGTCGCCGAAGTATAAATTCGACTCGTAATTATGATATGCCGGCAAATTAATCACCGGTTCGGGATAATTAAGCCACTAGTGAAATTCATAAAACCGTTATACTTGCGGCACGGACCATTTTGCATTGCACCATCGAGCGTGGTCGCTAGGTTGCCGGTGCCTGACGCGAGGGGTCGCAGCGGGCACCGTACGCAGTGTCCGCAAGACGGATGCGCGGCGGCCAACATGATGGGGGTCTGGGCGCTTGCTGTTGCGACGGCCTGATCTGCGGATCAGCTCGGAGCCGGAGCGGCTGCGCATTCGTACCCTCCCAATATTTGGAAGGTCAGAAATGACGTTTAAGTCTGTAATCCTCGGCTCCGCGGCCGCGATCATCGTCGCTGGCGCAGCCAATGCCGCCGATCTCACCATTGCCGAGCCGGTTGACTACGTGAAGGTCTGCGACGCCTTCGGCAAGGGCTTCTTCTACTCGCCCGGCACCGACACCTGCATCAAGGTCGGCGGCTATGTGAAGTTCATCACCACCTTTGGCGACTCTGACTACGGCGCATTCAACAAGGCCTATCCGGACAGCAACTGGGGCAACTTCGTTACCGAAGCCTCGATCCAGGTGACCGCCTCGTCGATCACGGAATACGGCAACCTGACCGGCTGGATCGACTACCGCGCCAAGACCGGCAACACGGCTGGCGGCGAGACTCTTGCTGACTACGTCAACGCCTCGACCAACTCGGCCTATGTCGACACCGCCTGGCTGCAGTTCGGCCCGGTCAAGGCCGGCTACTTCGACTCGCTGTTCGATTTCGGCCAGGGCTTCACCGACAAGGGCAGCTACTCGTCGGACACCAAGACCGACCACATCGAGCTGTCCTACACGGTCAACGGCTTCGGTCTGGCGATCTCGCTGGAAGACCCGCGTGACCGCGGCGCCGTCGGAACCTTCATTGACGACCTCGGCATTGACCGGGGTGGCAACAACAATATCCCGGACATCATCGCTGCCCTGACCTACAGCAGCGGCATCTTCAAGACCAAGATCGCCGGTGCCTACTTCCAGCACGCCGCCGATATCGATCTTGATAACAACCTGCGTCACGACAAGACCGGCTTCGCCGTCGGTGGCATTGTCGAGCTGGCGCTCGACAACATCTCGAAGGGCGACAAGTTCCAGCTCTACGCGGCCTACGCCCAGAACGGCAACTCGTTCACCGGCATCACCGGCGGCTCTTCGGTCGCTGGCTACACCACCGGCTCGGTTGCCGGCGGCGCGGGTCTCGACGCAGTCCCGGGCGACAGCTGGAGCACCTTCGCTTCGTACAAGCACGTCTGGACCGACCGCGTTTGGTCGGCTCTTACGGTTGGCTACGCCAAGTTCGAAGGCACGACCGACTACACGTTCTTCAAGGATCGCGAGTTCGACGCCTTCCGCGTTGGTGGTGCCGTCAACTTCACGCCGGTCAAGGGTCTCGACCTGATGGTCGACGCTGCCTACAACAAGATCGATTCCGACACCGCCGCGATCGACGGTGACGCCTGGGCCACCACGATCTGGCTGAAGCGCTCCTGGTAAGCGATACGACTCCACGCCGCGAGGCATGGATCCTGAACCCGGCGGAGCAATCCGCCGGGTTTCTTTTTTGCGGTCAATCCCTGAGCAGGGCCGCCAGGATGGTCGAGCGCTCGGCGGCGAGGTCGCCCTCGGCGGCCTTCTGTCCGGCCTGGCCATACCAGTAGCGCGCGTTCCAGAGATCGCCCTCGATGCGGTGGACATGGGCGTGCACCCAGGCGCCGGCGCGGCTGGCGTCGTCCTGGACCAGGGTATGCGCCGCCTCCCACTCGCCCCGTTCGAGATGCCAGAGCGCCTGCAGCGGCGCCGAGAGCCCCGCGGGCGGCTTGGCATCGGCAAGCGTCGCGCGAAAACCATCCGCCGACAGGGTAGGTATCCGGTCCATCCTCTTCCTCCCAAACGAACGTTGCCGCGCAGCAACGGAGGCAAACGCGCCACGCACACCATGCCAAACGAGCTTGCCCGCGCCAATGGATAGCACTATAAGCGCTGCCGTCTCAGGAGTTTGGATGTCCACTACTTCGCAGTCCCGGTGATCCCCTGCCCGTAAGCGGCAGGGATTGAAGTCCTCGCGCCCTCGGCGCGCGGCCCGCGGAATCGCGGCTGCGATCACCTGATTCCTGAACGAAATCCCATCATGAATGTCTCGAAACTCGAGCAGCGCGTCTTGCACGCGCTCGCTCAGGGCGGCGTTATCCGCCATCGCAAGAATGAATCCGGCCGCATCATCGCGGCGGACTGCACGACCAGGGACGGCTGGATCCTGACGGATTGTTCGCTTGACCTGTTCCAGCGCCTGAAGCGGCGGCGGCTGATCGCGTCGCAGAACGGCGCGCCCTACCGCATCACGCGGGCAGGCCTGGACGCGGTACGCGCCCAGTTGGACAACCGCTAAACAATTAGGCTGGCGGGCTCCCGGGCTCGCCGGCCTGCCCATGGCAGTACGAGGGCTATGGACTGGAAGAGGATCCATCAAGGGACCGTTGCCCTGCCCTTCACCTCTCCTTGAGGGAGAGGTCGGCGTTCGTGCTTCACTCTCCGTGGATGCTTCACACGGGGCCGCCGGCCTTGCCTTACTGCGCGAGGCGGGCGGCGATGGTGCGCCGCTCGAATTCGATGTTCCACTCGATCAGCCGGCGCCAGAGATCGCGCGCCAGCTGTTCGTCGAGGCCAGCCGCGCCCGCGGCCAAGGCGACGCGGTCGAGCACCTCGTCGACCCGTTCCGGTACCAGCGCCTCGTCCGGCGAGGATTTGATCTCCGCCATCCGCCGCACATAGCCGAAGCGCTCGGCCAGCAGGGCGACCAGATCCGCGTCCAGCCGGTCGATCTCCGTGCGGATATGCGCCTTGCTCGTGCAGTCGGCCGGCTTGCGGATCATGTCACCACCACTTGGACGGCGTGAAGCTGCCGGCGGCGTCCTCGATCACCTGGCCGAGGCGGAACAGCGTCTCTTCCTCGAACGGACGGCCGATCAGCTGCAGGCCGAGCGGCAGCTTCGACTTGTCGAGGCCGGCCGGAACGGCGAGGCCCGGCAGGCCCGCCATGTTGACCGTCACCGTGAAGATGTCGTTCAGATACATCTCGACCGGCGAGGCCGTGGTCATTTCCGCGAGGCCGAAGGCGGCCGAAGGAGTCGCCGGCGTCAGCACGGCATCGACGCCCGCTTCGAAAGCGAGATCGAAATCGCGCTTGATCAGCGTGCGGATCTTCTGCGCGCGGACGTAATAGGCGTCGTAATAGCCGGCCGAGAGCACATAGGTGCCGATCAGGATGCGGCGCTTCACTTCATGGCCGAAGCCGGCCGAACGGGTGTTTTCATACATCGAGGCGATGTCTTCGCCCGGAACCCGCAGGCCATAGCGTACGCCGTCATAGCGGGCGAGGTTGGACGAGGCCTCGGCGGGCGCCACGATGTAATAGGCCGGCAGGGCATATTTCGTGTGCGGCAGCGAGATGTCGACGATCTCGGCGCCGGCTTCCTTGAGCCAGGCGATGCCCTGCTGCCAGAGCGCCTCGATCTCGGCCGACATGCCGTCGAGCCGGTATTCGCGCGGGATGCCGATCCGAAGCCCCTTGACCGACTGGCCGATCGCGCCCTCGTAATCGCCCACGGGCACGTCGACGGAGGTGGTGTCCTTGGCGTCGACCGAGGCCATCGACTTCAGCAGGATGGCGGCGTCGCGCACCGTGCGGGCAATCGGGCCGGCCTGGTCCAGCGACGAGGCGAAGGCGACGGTGCCCCAGCGCGAGCAGCGGCCATAGGTCGGCTTGATGCCGACCGTGCCGGTGAAGGCGGCCGGCTGGCGGATCGAGCCGCCGGTATCGGTCGCGGTCGCGCCGGCGCAAAGGCGCGCGGCCACGGCGGCGGCGGAACCGCCCGACGAGCCGCCCGGCACCAGCGGCGCGTTGGAGCCTTCCTTGCGCCACGGATTGACGACCGGACCGTAGTAGGAGGTCTCGTTCGACGAGCCCATGGCGAACTCGTCCATGTTCAGCTTGCCGAGCATGACCGCGCCGTCGTTCCAGAGATTGGCCGTGACGGTCGATTCATAGTTGGGCTTGAACTGGTCGAGGATGTGCGACGCGGCCTGGGTATGCACGCCCTCGGTCGCGAACAGGTCCTTGACGCCGATCGGCACGCCTTCCAGCGCACGCGCCTCGCCCTTGGCCAGCTTTGCGTCGGAAGCCGCCGCCATGCTGAGCGCCTGCTCCGGCGTCTCGACGATATAGGCGTTGAGCGCGCGCGCCGCCTCCATCGAGGCGAGATAGGCCTGTGTCAGTTCGGTGGCGGAGAAGGCCTTGGCGGTCAGGCCGTCGCGGATTTCGGCAATGGTCAGGCTGGTCAGATCGGTCGAAGACATCGGCATCTCGAATGTCAGGAGGCGGTGCGCGGCGTCACCGGGCTTGAGGACGCGCGGCGCCCCCTTCGGAAAAGTCGGCGTCTAGCGCCCGGCGGTCACTCGACGACCTTGGGCACGACGAAGAAATCATCGTCCGAGACGGGCGCATTGGCGACGACGCGATCGGCATAGAAGCCGTCGGTGACGACATCGGCGCGCTTCTTCATCGTCTGCGCGACGACCGAGGTCAGCGGCTCGACGCCCTCGACATCGACCTCGTTCAATTGCTCGGCAAAGCCGAGAATCGCGTTGATCTCGCCCTGGAAGGATTGGGCTTCCTCCTCGGTGACAGCGATCCGGGCGAGATGAGCGACCCGCTTGACGGTGGCGATGTCGACGGACATGGCGAGAACCCTTTGGCAAGAGCCGTTGACGAGGCGGTTGAGCGCGCCGGCCACGGCGGAAATGATCCGCTCGCTATATCACCCGCCTCTGCCGCATCGCAACTGAACAGGCGGAAAGCATGGAGGATTGCCGCCCGCGGCGACCCTGCGCCGCCGCTGCGCCGGATCGATTGCGGCCCCGCTCCCGGACGGATAGTTTCCCCTCACGCGGCATCGCGCCGCCACCGGGCCGTCATGTCGATCCCTGCCAATGCCCTCGCCGGCTTCTGCCGCGACTGCCTGACGCCCGCTTCCGGGCCGCGTTGCCGCGCCTGCGGCAGCCCGCGCATCGCTTCGCATCCCGAACTCGGCACGCTCTCCATCACCCATGTCGATTGCGACGCCTTCTATGCCTCGATCGAGAAGCGCGACGACCCGAGCCTGGCCGACCAGGCCGTCATCATCGGCGGGGGAAAACGCGGCGTCGTCTCGACCTGCTGCTACATCGCCCGCATCCACGGCGTCCGCTCGGCCATGCCGATGTACAAGGCGCTCGACCTTTGCCCGGACGCGGTTGTGATTCGGCCGAACATGGAGAAATACGTCGCCGTCGGCCACCAGATCCGTGCGCTGATGCAGGAACTGACGCCGCTGGTCGAACCGATCTCGATCGACGAAGCCTTCCTCGACCTCTCCGGCACCGAGCGACTGCATGGCTCCCCGCCGGCGCTGACCATCGCCCGCTTCGCCCGCCGCGTCGAACAGGAGATCGGCATCACCATCTCGGTCGGGCTCTCCTTCAACAAGTTCCTGGCCAAGCTTGCCTCCGACCTCGACAAGCCGCGCGGCTTCTCCGTCATCGGCCGGGCCGAAGCGCTGAGCTTCCTGGCCGAAAAGCCGGTCGGCATGATCTGGGGCGTCGGCAAAGCGCTGGAGGCGAAGCTCGCCGAACAGGGCATCAAGACGATCGGCCAGCTGCAGCGCATGGAGGAAAGCGACCTCGCCAGGCGCTATGGCGTCATGGGCCTGCGGCTCGCCCGCCTCGCCCGCGCCGATGATCGCCGCACCGTCGAGCCGCGCCACGAAGCGAAATCGATCGGCGCCGAGACCACCTTCGACCACGACCATGCCGACCTCGCCACACTCAGGCCGATCCTGCGCCGCCTGTCGGAGAAGGTATCCGCCCGCCTGAAGCGCGCCGAGCTCGCCGCCTGCAACGTGACGCTGAAGCTCAAATCCTCCGATTTCAAGCTGCGCACCCGCTCGCGCCAGCTCGCCGACCCGACCCGCCTCGCCGACCGCATTTTTCGCACGGCCGAGCAGCTTCTGGCGCACGAGACCGACGGCACGACCTATCGCCTGATCGGCGTTTCGGTATCGGACTTCTCCGATCCGCAACGGGCCGATCCGGACGATCTCGTCGACCCCGCCGCCGCCAAGCGCGCCAAGGCCGAGGCCGCCATCGACAAGGTGCGCGGCAAGTTCGGCAAGGCCGCCGTCGAGCACGGCCTGACCTTTCGCAAGCCGGAATAGGGTTCGAACCGCCCCGGGAGGACACGCCATGACGAAGCCCATGCACGACGTAGAGCCGGCGGAAGGCGCCGCCGCCTCCGACATCATCGACGCGAAGATCCGCGACCTCGCCGACTGGCGCGGCGAGACGCTGGCGCAGGTCCGCCGGCTGATCCGCGACGCCGACCCGGATGTCGTGGAGGAGGTGAAATGGCGCGGCGTGCCCGTCTGGTCGCAGGACGGCATAATCTGCACCGGCGAGACATACAAATCCGCCGTCAAGCTGACCTTCGCCAACGGCGCCGCGCTGGACGACCCGTCCGGCCTGTTCAATGCGAGCCTCGAGGGAAACACCCGCCGCGCCATCGATCTCCACGAGGGCGAGGCGATCGACGGGCCGGCGTTCCAGGCGCTGATCCGCGCGGCGATCGCGCGGAACCAGGCGAAGGCCAAAAAGCCCCGGAAACCGAGCGCTGGCTGACCCGCCCCCCGCCCGCTATCCCCGCCTCGCCAACGAACCCGAAAACGGTGGTTGCCCGCGCCCGCGCCGCCGATCATGATCCACTCCCGATCGTGTGGAATCGCAGAGAAAACAATATGTCGGAAGCAACGCTCCATCCTCTCGCCGGCAAGCCGGTTCCCCGCTCGGCCCTCACCAACATTCCGCGGCTGATGACCGCCTATTTCGCGCTGACGCCGGACCCGGCGATCGCGACCCAGAAGGTGGCGTTCGGCACGTCCGGCCATCGCGGCTCGGCCTTCGCTAGCGCTTTCAACGAATGGCACATCCTGGCGATCACCCAGGCCGTCTGCCTCTATCGCAGCCAAGCCGGCATCACCGGCCCGCTCTTCATCGGCATGGACAGCCACGCCCTCTCCGAGGCCGCCCTCACCTCGGCGATCGAGGTGCTGGCCGCCAATGGCGTCGAGACCAGGATCGACGAGCATCTCGGCTATACGCCGACGCCCGTCATCTCGCATGCCATCCTCACCTACAACAAAGGCCGCACCGAAGGCCTCGCCGACGGCATCGTGATCAGCCCGTCGCACAATCCGCCCGATGATGGCGGCTTCAAGTACAACCCGACCAATGGCGGCCCGGCCGATGTCGACGTCACCGGCTGGATCGGCAAGGCGGCCAACGAGTTCCTGGCGACAAAACTCGCCGGCGTGAAGCGCATGCCCTTCGCCCGCGCCCGCAAGGAAGCCTGCATCCGCCCGTATGACTACATCACCCCCTATGTCGCCGATCTCGCCTCCGTCATCGACATGGAAGCCATTCGCGCGGCGGGCGTAAAAATCGGCATCGATCCGCTCGGCGGCGCCGCCGTGCGCTACTGGGAGCCGATGATCGAGCGCTTCAAGCTCGACGCCACCGTCGTCAACGACATCGTCGACCCGACCTTCGCCTTCATGACGGCGGACTGGGACGGCAAGATCCGCATGGACTGCTCCTCGCCCTACGCCATGGCGCCGCTGATCGCGCTCGCCGAAAAATTCGACATTGCCTTCGCCAACGACACCGACGCCGACCGCCACGGCATCGTCACCCCCTCGGGCGGGCTGATGAACCCCAACCAGTTCCTGGCGGCCTCGATCGCCTATCTCTGCCGCCACCGGCCGGAATGGAGCGAAGCGAGCGCCTTCGGCAAGACGGCCGTTTCCAGCGGCATGATCGATCGCGTCGTCGCCAAGATGGGCCGCAAGCTGGTCGAGGTGCCGGTCGGCTTCAAATGGTTCAGCGCCGGGCTGATCGACGGCTCGCTCGCCTTTGGCGGCGAGGAAAGCGCCGGCGCCTCGTTCCTGCGCCGCGACGGCTCGGTCTGGACCACCGACAAGGACGGCCTGATCATGGGCCTGCTGGCGGCCGAGATCACCGCCACCACCGGCCAGGACCCCAACCAGCTCTACCAGTCGGTCACGTCGGATCTCGGCAAATCCTATTACGCGCGCATCGACGCCCCGGCGACGGTGGAGCAGAAGGCGATCCTGGGAAAGCTCGACCCGTCCAAGATCGACGCGGCGGAGCTCGCCGGCGAGCCGGTCACGGCGCGCCTCACCCGCGCGCCGGGCAACGACGCCTCGATCGGCGGCATCAAGGTAGTGACCAAAAACGGCTGGTTCGCCGCCCGCCCCTCCGGCACGGAAGAAGTCTACAAGATCTACGCGGAGAGCTTCCTCAGCGCCGAGCATTTGGCGCAGATCCAGTCGGACGCAAGAGCCATGGTGGCGAAGGTGTTTGCGGGGGGGTGAATCGGGGGGCGGCCATTCCAGGTATCTAGTTTGCGCAAAGAGGGCCGTTGACTGTCCGACGCAGACTAGACGATGAAAGGAGAATAGCTGCCTTGCGTGAAGCAGGAGTTGAACGACGGCCTCCGACCTATCGACGCCGTTCGGATTATTGCCGTCGTCGGCTGAAACCTGCCATTCGCTGAGCTCCCACCTACTGGCATAGCGTGAGACGCGAATGGAATGGCAGCTTGCGGAGAGTAGCATAGAGAAAGTGGACTGCGTGTGATGCACGCTCAACTGTGGGTTTAACGACCCTAGCCGTTGAGGAGCCAAAAGTGCGGCGGTATCGGTAGTCGATAGTGCCGGCAAGCTGCTAAGAATAAAACAACGAGCCCGGATTTCACCGCGCTGATTTCTTTGATGTCCGTGCAGTTCTCAATGGCCACGTTCAGGGTTTCAGCGACCTCTTCGAAACCTCGCTGGGGCGACAAATCGGTGACGCACACGCCGTGGTAGGTCTCTCCCCGCCAGATATGTGCATCCGTCTCTTCGTCGGGTAGCCACGCTTGGTGTGTACAGTTCGGTATAAATCTTGCTAGGCGCTCTTTGAATTCCACCTTCTTATCATTGCTTGCTGCATGCTCCAGCCAAACGAACAGATAAGGATACAGAACGCTCCCACTACATGCTTCGGCGCGATACAAATCATCAGCACTGACTGGATGGTTCAGAATATCCGCATAGTCGCTGAAACAAGTAGGATAATGTGAGTTGATAGCTAGGGCTAGCGTAGTGGTCTGCCCCCTGAAAAGTGGTCCTCCCTGATGTATGGCTTTTGAGCCGTTGGAGGACTGAGGAATGCCGAGAAAGAGACACAGCGCGGAAGAGATCGTCACGAAGCTTCGGCAGGTTGA
>Ga0182738_1000723_pt1 | contig 44227 bp, 37 predicted proteins | sample eDN5th30CBELigMG_FD_128876 | JGI IMG/M metagenome (GOLD analysis project Ga0182738, IMG submission 128876) | Enriched Miracle-Growth compost microbial communities from Emeryville, California, USA - eDNA 5th pass 30_C BE-Lig MG (version 2)... ...
ATCATTGGCGCGTCCGTAAGCGACATCCAGGTCAAAGCTCTTGGTGCGCAACACCGGAACGGTGATGTTGTAAGCATTGCCATCGCTGTCCGTACCATCCGCGTAGCTCTTCTGGTTGACATATTCGATGCCAACATTACGATTGAAGAGCGGAACGGTCAGGTCGGCGCCCCAGCCTTTCTGAGAGGCCACGCCGTTGAACAGGTACGATGCACCCAACTGAACCGGCTTGCCGCTGATCTTGAACAGATTGATCGAACCGCGAACCAGGCTTTCGCTGTCTTCCAGGCGAATGACCGGACCAGCACCGCCAGCACCAGCATAGGCCGGAAAACCAGTGTAGCCATTCGGCCCGCCCAGAATAGCAAACGGCAAAGCCGGGCCAGACAGCTGATAAGGCGCAATGCCCAGGTTGTTATTGTCCGAACCGATGAATGCATCGATATTAACCGGACCAAGGCTGAAGATTCCCTGGAACTGATCCGTGGGGAGATAATCATTGTCATACAACAGACCTTGAGCCACTTTGGTGTGCTGACGGCCAGCGATGAGCTTGAGGCTGTTCAGATCAACCTCAGCATTGGCTTGACGAACATAGAAGTTCGTATCCAATCCAATGGCTCCACCCAGTGCGGTCCCGCCACCGATGATGTCACCAATGTTGTTGATCAGACCCAAAGGATCTTCCTGATTGCCAGTCAACGAACGCAATTCCGCATTCAACGTGACCTTATCAGAAATGCGATCGGAGAGACGCAGCGAGAAGTCCAGATAGCTGAACTGATGCTGCGTGTTCATCACATCGTCCAGCAGGTCTCCGGGATCTCCGCCGGTAATAGCACCAGCGACTTTGCTGAGGTTGTAATTCGACGAACCACCGCGGAACAACACGCTGGGGGTAATCGTCAACTTGGGCGGGCGGGCCAAACGGTTCTCGATATCAGTGACTCGCTTGTCCAGATCATCCACTTTCACGCCCAGCGCTTTCAGCTCGGGGGCAAATTCATTGCGCAAGGCATTGATTGCATCCTGCAATTCGGGGCGCTTCACGTAGTCGCTGACATTCGGAATCTCACCGGCAGGGCCAACTGGACCAGTCGGGCCTTGCGGGCCTGCTTCACCCTGAGGACCCTGTGGGCCGGGAGCACCTGCGCTCAGTTTGTCCAAAATACGGGCCACGGCCACGGCGAATTCGTAACGCGTCATCGGCTTGTTGCCAAGATACGTGCCGTTCGGCATACCTTCGATGATACCGGCCTGGCTCAACTTGTTGATCGCGTCATATGCCCAGTGATTCTGAGGCACATCCGGATACTCTGCGGTCTCCTGCGCTATCGCGGCAGGAGCATGAGACGGCATCACAACGGGGGCCACTACTGCCGGCGCACCCAATGCCAATCCCAACAAAACACTCAATCGTTTTGTCTTGTTCTGCATTGTTCTTCCTCCAAAAATTTTGTTGTTACCACATTACAAGATTACTTTGGAGAAAAACTCAAAACATTCGAACAGAAACTTTAGTAAGAGTTGCCACGTTTCCTCTCTAACTTTCTGTAATCGAACCTCTCTGAGGTTCACTCTTTCCACATTCTGGTATTGTGATAACAACTTATGGGGTGATTATGACTGCAATTACGTACAAGCGCAAGTGCATTTTTAGAAAAACTTTCCACTCCATTTGCGCCGCGCAATGAGGCACAAAAGTACTTTTGAAGCAGTTTTTCCTTTCCTGCAAAGGAGCCATAAAAAACGGGAGCATGCTTAAAAGCATACTCCCGTTTCCTCAAAAGCACTTGTAAAAAATACTTTTGAAGCTTTAGAATCCAACTTTAGAATCTAACATCAGAATCCGACATTGGCGCCGACGCGGAAATATTTAACGCTATCCACATCGCCCTTGGGCGAATACTGGCCATACTTCAATTCCAGATCCAATCCATCGGTCAACTGATAGTTGGTGCCAACTGACCAGACGTTACCCAGGTTGATGTTATCGGTGCCCTTGGCGTTATACCAGCGCAAGCTGATGGGGAATTTCTTAATGAAACGCAAGGTCGCATTGATATCCCACACCTTCTTGGCAGCCATGAAAGCTGTGCCCGAAGAATCCTCGCCGTTGATGAGCGGGGCGCCGAGGGCTAACGGACGATCAAAGATCGCTTCACCCCAGGTGCGAGCGTAGGGATTAGCCGCTGAAGCCAGGAAATATTCGTAGTCATCATTGGCACGACCATAAGCCACAGTCAGATCAACGCTCTTGGAACGCAACACAGGAACGGTGATGTTATAAGCATTACCATCACTATCCGCGCCGTTGGCGTAACGGCTCTGGTTGACATATTCAATGCCAACGTTACGATTGAACAGAGGAACCGTCAGGTCGGCCCCCCAACCTTTCTGATCAGCAACGCCGTTGAGCAGATAGGACGCGCCCAACTGAACCGGCTTACCGCTGATCTTGAACAGATTGATCGAACCGCGGATCAGGCTTTCGCTGTCTTCCAGATAGGGGTTATCAGTATGTGGGGCAAAACCAACAAAGGAACCGGAACCGTTGACACCATTGATATCGCTACCGATGAATGCAGAGGCAGCGGAATCGAAATAACCACTGTCCACACCCAACGCCGAGTTATTGCTGGACGAGCCAATAAAGGCATTGATGTTAACCGGGCCCAGGCTGAAGATACCCTGAATCTGGTCAGTCGGAATCAGGTCGTTGTCGTACAACAAACCTTGCGCCACTTTGGTGTGCTGGCGACCGATGATCAGATTGAGGTTGTTCAGGTCAATGTTGGCATTGGCCTGGCGCACATAGAAGTTAGCAGGGTTATTGCCGCCTTCCGTATAATCCTGATTTTCACCAGCCCATGGGTCTTCCTGAGTGCCGGACAGTGAACGCAACTCTGCATTCAAAGTCACTTTGTCAGAAACACGATCCGCCAGACGCAGCGAGAAATCCAGGTAACTGAACTGATGGTAGGAATCGTCTCCCGCTGCCGGATCAAAAGCACCCTGGTCATTACCGAGCGCAATCCCTTTACGCACGAGAAGGTTATCTCCATTGGGACTTTGTTCGATGTAATTCGCCGTTCCACCGCGGAACAACACGCTGGGGGTGATCGTCAGCTTGGGCGGCTTGGCCAGACGCTGTTCGATATCGGTGACGCGCTTGTCCAGATCATCCACTTTCACGCCCAGTGCTTTCAGCTCGGGAGCGAATTCGTTGCGCAGTGCGTTGATGGCATCCTGCAAATCTTTACGCTTCACAAAGCCATCAACATCCGGAATTTGCCCGGCAGGCCCGGCAGGCCCTGGAGGCCCCTGAGGGCCTTGTTCACCCTGAGCACCCGGAGTGCCGGGGCTGGTTGCACCGAGTTTGTCGAGAATACGAGCTACAGCCACAGCGAATTCGTAACGGGTCATCGGCTTATTGCCCAGATACGTTCCGTTCGGCATACCTTCGAGAATGCCAGCCTGGCTCAGTTTGTTGATCGCGTCGTAGGCCCAGTGATTTTTGGGAACATCCGGGTACTCCGCGGTCTCCTGCGCCATCGCGGCAGGAGCGTGAGACGGCATCACAACAGGAGCCACCACGGCGGGCGCGCCCAATGCCAATCCCAGCAAAATGCCAAGACGCTTTGTCTTGTTCTGCATGTCCTTCCTCCAAATAAGTTTTGGCTGGAACAGTTACACAGAAGAGATATTTGCCTTTCTCCAACACGATGCCGATCTGCAACAACTTAGAGTAGCCACGTTTCCTCAAATTGTCTGCGATCTGCCTCGTCGTTTTCGAACAACGTCTACTTTCTGCTGCGTTACAGCTCCGCACAATGCGCCAACAGGGACTGCTGCCGCATCAGGCGGTTGTGACGCAGTGAGGTGGAGCTTGTTCAAAAAAAATCGAATTTTCCCCATTTTTTGAGGAAGCCACGCGTAAAAAGTACTTTTTTCTATCGCCCGGCGTTGCCGTCTCGCCTCAAATGTGCTAACACCATTGAGCGTGAAACTCGCAATTTGCAATGAAGTATTTGGCCCCTCGCAATCCATCAACGACTGGAAACGGTTGTGCGGAGAAATGGCTGCCGTGGGATATCAGGGCATCGAACTGGCGCCGTTTACCCTGGCGGAAGACGTGCGCCAATGTGGCGCGGAAGCGCGCCGCCACATCAAAAACGCCGCGGCGGATCACGGCCTGCCCATCACCGCGCTGCACTGGCTGCTGGTGTCGCCCTTGAATCTGCACATCAACGCCATCGATGCCGCTAAACGGCAGGAAGCCGTTGATTTCCTGCGCGGCCTGATCGATTTCGCCGGAGAGATCGGCGTGACGACGATGATTTTTGGCTCGCCCAAACAGCGCGCCATCGAAGATACTCTACCGGAAACCTGGAAACGCACCCTCGATTCTTTCTCCAAAGTACTTTTGGACTTGCAGCAGCGCGGCGTCACGCTGTGCATGGAATCATTACCGCAGCCGGAATGCGATTTCGTCACCACGGCCGCCGAAGCGGCGCAAATGGTACAGGAAATCAATCATCCCAACTTCCAGCTCATGCTCGATACCAAAAGCCTGTGCGGCGAAAGCGGCGATTCCGGCGGCCAGGCCGCAGCGGCTCTCATCCGTGAATGGGGCAAAGACCTCCGCTATTATCACGCCAACGACGCCAATCGCCGCGCGCCGGGATACGGCGAAACCGATTTCCGCCTCATCGCCGCCGCGCTGCGCGAGGTGAATTACGACGGCTGGGTATCATTGGAACCCTTCGATTACGCGCCGGATCCAGCCACTTTAGCACGCGAAAGTTTGCAATATATGAAAGAATGCTTTGCGGAGTAGTTAGGAGTTAGGAGTTAGGAGTTAGGAGTTAGGAGTTAGAATTTAAAAGTACTTTTACGCTCCCTCCCGGCTTCTGACTTCCAGCTTCTCTCTTCTTAAAAAAGGATCTTATGAACATTGAACTTAACGTAACCCCGCCGGCAGGATTGCCGGTTGTTGTTGAATTGCCCTTGCAGCCCGGCGATCTGCCGGAAGACGGCGCCGCGGTTTTGATCAATTCCGCCACCGGCGCAAAATTGCCGGTGCAGGTGGATGGCGCCAAAGTACTTTCCATCACCAGCACGCCGCTGAGCGGCCAATGGACGCTGGAGAGCGCCGAAGTTCCGGGCGTCACGCTCAAGGTGGGACGCAAATTGAGCCTGAATCTGCCCGAAGGATTATTCAGCGAATATCATGTGGACGAAGGCGCGCGGCCCTTTTTATGGCCGGTTCTGGGCCCGGGCAATGTGCCGCTGACGCGGGCTTTCCCGATGCAGCAAATCGAGGGCGAAACGCAGGATCATCCGCATCACCGTTCGCTGTGGTCAGCCTTCGACGAAGTGAACGAAGTAAACAACTGGGCCGAAACACCCGGGCACGGCTTCACGCGCCATCTGGAATTTCAGGATTTAACCGAAGGGCCGGTTTTCGGCGGCTTCACCGGCATCGGCAAATGGACCAGCGCCGAAGGCGAAGCGGTGCTGGACGAAACGCGCAGCATCCGCCTCTATAACGCCGGAGCCGCAACGCGATTGCTGGATTACACGCTGGCGCTGACCGCGTCCTACGGCGATGTCACCTTCAACGATACCAAGGAAGCCGGTTTGCTCTCCATCCGCGTGGCAACCAGCATGGACGGAAAAAATGATGGGCTGATTATCAATTCCGAAGGTGGCCGCGGCGAGAGCGATTGCTGGGGACATCAAGCGCGCTGGACCGACTATTCCGGGCCGGCCGGCGAGGATAAAAGTACTTTTGGATTCACCGTGTTCGATCATCCTTCCAATCCCGGCTATCCCACGCGCTGGCATGTGCGCGATTATGGCCTATTTTCCGCCAATCCCTTTTCCACGGCGGCCTTCGGTCAGGGCGATCCCACGCCATTCACGCTGCCCGCCGGGGAATCGGTGACATTCCGCTATCGCGTGTTGATCCACCAGGGCGATGGCGACGCAGCGGCATTGGAAGAGGTGTGGAAGAATTTCGCTGCATAATGATTTTGCCGCCATAACCGTAGCCGCAGGTCTTTAGCCTGCGCGATTTTCCTCAACGCAGGCTAAAGACCTGCGGCTACAGTCCGTTAGCAATAAAAGTACTTTTGGGCGCTTCCAAAAGTACTTTTATGCTTTTGCGGACGGGACTTCCGGCCGTTTCACCAGCAGCACGGTGACATCATCGCGATGGATAGCTTGTTCGGCGCTGGCACTGCGGCCGGGCCACCAGCGGGATTTCGCCGCGGCGGCTTTCTCAAGCGCCATGCGCGCTTCGCCCAGCAACACATCCGCCACTTCCTGTGCGGTGAGTGTGGGCTCAGTGGCCAGTTCCTGAAACATCTCTTCCACGCCTTCATCACGCGGGCGCGTATCCAGCGCATCGGGAAGACCATCGGTATACATTAATAACCAGCTTCCATCTGTCCAGGGCGCCGCATTGGCCGCATAACTGCTGTCATCGAACATTCCCAGCGCCGGACCGCTGGCGGGCATCGGCAAAGGCGATTCCGCGCCCGACGCATACAGCAACGCCGGCACATGCCCGGCATTACACCAACTCAATTGCCCTTGCTCGGTATCGATGATGACAAAGCAAGCCGTGATATATAATTCCGGCTGCAAATCGGGAACCAGCATGGCATTGAGATGTTGCATCAATTCCCCGGCATCGCTGTGCAACGGCGCTAAAACGCGCAGGGCATATTTAAAAAGCGGCAATCGCGCCTGGGCGCGCACGCTTTTACCGGAAACATCGGCGATGCAGAAGGCAATGCGGCCTTCGGGTAAATGGAAACAATCCACATAATCGCCGCCTCCAAAGGGCCGCGCCGTGGCTGTGGCAGAACCGATATCAAAATCTTTATCATCCAGCGAAATGCGGCCCGATAAAAGCGGCTGGAGCTGCGCCGATAATTCGATTTCCCGCTGATAATTATCCACCAACTGCTGGCTTTCCAGCCGGGCCTCGCGTTCGCGCTCCTGGATTTCGGAAATATATCCCACCAGACATCCCACCAGCAACAAGATCAACATATTGAGCGCCATGGCGCTCGAAAACGCCGGAGGCCGGGTAATGATGGGATTACCCACCATGCGCAACCACAAAAAGAGGAAAAAGAAATTGGCGAAAATGGCCGCCAGCGCCCCGCCCGCCACGCGGAACCACATGGCGGCAATGGCCACCACCAGATAATAAAAGGCAAATAAGCCCCACTGGCCGGACAGATGAATCCACAAGGTGATCAGCATCATATCCATGGCCACAATGAGCCAGCGGCGCAGGCGATAGCGATCGGGCTGCACGCAGGCCATGGCCGACATGACGTTGTAAGTGCCCGCCAGAGCAGCAAGCCACATTTCCTGCGTATTGAGCCGATCCGGTAATCCCACCGCCTGCGGCGCCAGCAAAGCCAGCAACAAAATGATGGTGCGAAAAATCACCACCACTAATTCCGCTTCACGGGTTTGCACTTCGCTGCCGCCCCGCGGAAGAGAAGCCGTCTGCCCGCTTTTCCGTTTTTTTAATTTCCAGAGACGCATCAATGTTAACGGGAAGAATTATACTGATAATCCGACACTATGAGCGAATCTATCAAACGCGTTGTATCCGTCTCGCTGGGAAGTTCCACCCGCAACCATAGCGCCACCGCGCATATTCTGGATCAGGATTTTCAAATCGAACGTCAGGGCACCGATGGCGATCTGGCATTGGCCGGCGAGCGCATTCGCGATTTGGATGGCCAGGCTGCCGCCATCGGCCTCGGCGGCATTGATTTATATGTGGTGGCAGGCCATAAACGCTATGTGATGCGCGACGCCGCCCGTTTGGCGGCCAATGCCCACCAAACTCCCGTTGTCGATGGCAGCGGCCTCAAACACACTCTGGAACGTGAAGCGGTGCGTTATTTGCAGCAGCAAGGCATTGTAAACTGGCCCCGGGAAAAAGTACTTTTAGTTTCGGCAGTGGATCGTTTTGGCATGGCTGAAGAGCTGGTCAAGGCCGGCGCTGCCTGCACCTTTGGGGATTTTCTGTTCATCCTGGATTTGCCCATTCCGCTGCGCTCGCTGGGTGCGGTGCGGCGTCTGGGTTCGCTCATTCTTCCGGTCGCCACGCGTTTGCCATTCAAAATGCTTTATCCCACCGGCGACAAACAAACACAAGTTAAAGACAGCAAAAAGCATCGCGCCTGGATGGAAGAAGCCACCGTCATTGCCGGTGACTTTTTGCTGATCCGCCGTTATCTGCCGCCGCAGTTGCAGGGCAAAACCATTTTTACCAACACTGTAACAATGGCCGATATCGAACTTCTACGCGAACGCGGCGCCCGGCAACTTATCACCACCACGCCCGAATTCGACGGACGCAGTTTCGGCACCAATGTGATGGAAGGCGTTTTTGTGGCATTAGGCGCGCGGACGCCGGACGATTATTTGCCCTTGCTGCAACAACTCAAATGGAAACCGAGGATCATTCAGTTCTGAGTAAAAGTACTTTTTCTCAGCACTCAGCACTCTTTAAACCAATGAAACAATTCGCCTTTATGATTCACCCGATGGAAGTGCGCCGCGACGTGGCCACCAAATATCCCATCTTACGTTATTTCCCCGAGTCCTTTGTGGAATGGCTGATGCTGCATAAATCGCCGGTCATTTCCAGCCACATCACCGGCGTGAAATCGGCCGCCGGGCCGCAGGCGGAAGGCTGGTTTGTGGGCTGTCCGCTGTCGCCGCGACAACTGCTGGGCTTGCCGGTGGAAATGGTCTATGAACGCATCGTGGCCGCCGGCAAACTGGCCGCGCAACAAGGCGCGCAAATCGTCGGCCTGGGCGCGCTCACCGCGGTGGCGGGCGATGCTGGCATCACCGTGGCCGAACGTCTCAAAGGCACCATCAACGTCACCACGGGAAATTCCTACACCGTTTACACCGCTGTGGAAGGACTTCTCAAAGCCGCTCACCTGATGGATATCGATCTGCCTTCCGCCACCTGCGCCATCGTGGGAGCGACCGGCTCCATCGGCGCGGTGTGCGCCAAAATGCTGGCGCCGCAGGTGGGGAAAATTATTTTGATCGGCCGCAACACCAATAAGCTGGGAATGCTCAAGGAAGAAATGGCCGATGCCGGATGCGCCATAGAGATCACCACGGACACCTCTACAGGCTTGCAGGCGGCTGATCTGGTGGTCGCGGTTTCCTCCGCCAAAGACAGCATTATCTTTCCCAAAGATCTCAAAAGCGGCGCGGTGGTGTGCGATGTGGCGCGTCCCCGCGATGTCAGCATCGAGGTGGTGCGGCAGCGCAACGATGTGCTGGTCATCGAAGGCGGCGTAGTGGAAGTTCCCGGCAATGTGGACTTTCATTTCAAATTTGGCTTTCCGCCCAAAACCGCCTACGCCTGCATGAGCGAAACGATGATCTTAGCGCTGGAAGGCACTTACGAACCGTTTACGCTGGGCCGCCATCTGGAAATCGACCGCGTCCAAAAAATTGGCGCGCTGGCCGCCAAACACGGCTTCAAACTTGCTGGATTCCGTTCCTTTGAAAAAGCCATCAGCGATGAAGATATCGAGCATGTGCGGAAAAACGTGCGACGGTAGTTCGTCCTTTTTGAAGAAGTGGGAAGGATTTTGAACATCACAAATCAGACAAACGTAGGATGACCGCGAAGAAAATCTCCTGTATCTCCCTTTACAACGGAGACTTTCGAATCCGGCATCCAGAATCCAGTATCCAGCACTAAAAGTACTTTTAACCCACCATGCTCATCGAAACCGCTTATCGCGATGCCGTGCAACAGTTGCAGGAAACCTATTCTCTCCGATCCGAAGCAGCGGCGGCAGTGCGCCTGGTGCTGGATCATGTGACCGGCGATTCCTACGTCCATCTCAAATACCCAGAAAAAGTACTTTTGCCCGCGCAGCAGGAGCTTTTTGAGACTTGCATGCGTCAATTACAAGACGGCCATCCCGCACCTTATGTCACCGGAAAACGGGAGTTTTACGGGCGCAGTTTTCTCTGTGACGAACGGGCTTTGATTCCGCGGCCGGAGAGCGAATTGCTGGTGGAAGCGGCCATCACTCAATTCAAGGATGCACCAAAAGTACTTTTGGCGGATCTGGGCTGCGGCAGCGGCTGCATTTCAGTCAGCGTCGCCAGTGAACTTCCGCAGGCGCGGTTCATCGCCACCGATATTTCTGCGGATGCGCTGGAGCTGGCACATGAAAACGCTGTTAAACATGGCGTGGCAAATCGCATCCAATTCGCGCAAGGAACAGCCGGAGACTGGCAGGGGCCGCTGCAAAAAGTACTTTTGGAAGAGGAACTTTTGGATGGCATCCTCACCAATCCGCCTTATCTGCCTTCCCTCAAACGGCGCAATGTGCAGAAATCAGTGCGGGATCACGAACCGGATGTAGCTCTTTTTGGCGGGCAGGACGGACTGGATGAACACCGGCGGCTGGCCGGGCAATGCCATTCTGTGCTCAAACCCGGCGGCTATCTATGGGCGGAATTCGGCGACGGACAATATGATGCCATTCAGGCCATCTACGAAAACGCCAGCTGGCAATGCTGCTCCGCGGTGCTTGATCTGGCCGGTATCGAACGCATGTTATGCGCGCGGCGCGCGGGCGAGTGCTGAGTAAAAAGTACTTTTCTACTATCTGCCACCTTCATTTACGCCTTATGCAAAAAGGCGTAGCGGCGGTTGAGACGGTCGAGTTCCTGTTTTTTGGCGTAAATATCCTGCAATTTGGGGTCGGAAATCAGGAAGCGCCGGCGGCGCATATTGAAACCAGGCACCAGTTTGGTGCGCGGCTTGGGCAATGATGGCGCCATGCGCACCAGCCGGTTCTGCCAATCCAGCGGTCGCAGATCCACCATGCTATCATCGAAACTGCGCTCTTCCTGCTGCTCCATCTTTTTCGCGTATGAGGCATCCAATTGTGACACCAGCCGCCAGTGTTTAATGGCCTGTTCCACTTCCTTGGCCAAATAATAGGACAGGCCCAGATTGGAATGCGTGGATGCCGCATGCGGATCGATTTGCAGGCTCTTCTGGAACGACTCAATGGCGCGATCGAACATTTTGGCCCGCGCGTAGGAAAGGCCGAGGCCCGATAACAGGGTGGGATCCTGCCGGTCGATATCATGCGCCAGCTGGAAGTATTTGATGGATTGTTTCCACTCGTTTTTCTTATAATAGGCAAAGGCGATGTTGGCCAGCAGGTCAATACTGCGCGGTTCAAACTTCAGCGCGCGATGCCAGGCGGCCAGCGCTTCATCATAGCGTTTGCCCATGGCATGGCCCACGCCGATCAGATAATAGGCCGGGGAAATGGCAGGATCCTGCTGCACCACAACCTGAAACAGGTCAGCCGCCGATTCGCGGAAACCCAACAAATACTGGCACATGGCGCTGTTATAAACTGCCGCGATCATGTCCGGACGAGCTTGCAAAGCCGTGGCAAATTGCTCATTGGCGGAAACCCAGTGCGATTCCGAGCCACGCAGCATGATCAGCGAAGCCAGCAGAAAAATGGTTTCCGGGCTCTTGGGATTTACTTTAAGCGCCTGCGTGATAACTTTGATGGCATCGTTTTCGCGGTTCATCTCCACCAGCGTTTGCGCCATATCCGCATAAGCGACGCGGTGGCGGGGATCCAGCTTTAGCGCATTGCGGAAATTAGTGATGGCATGAGGATAAAAATCCGATTTGCCGCGCAGCAAAAAGGCCACGCCCGCTACCACCAGCACATCGGCATTATAGGGATTGAGCTTGTGCGATTGGCGCAAATGCTCAATGCCCAGCTCCGGTTTACCATGTTCCACATAGGCCCGGCCGAGATTATAGTAGGCTTCAAACTGCGCCATGTCGCCAGTGCCGGCGCGCATGAATTTTTCCATGCCTTCATCCAGACGCCCCATCGCCGAAAGCACCACGCCCATGTGGTTATTGGTGAAGGATTCATGCTCGCCCAGCGCTTCTTCGATATTAAAGGCGGTTTGCAGAAATTTGAGAGCATCCTCCAGCTTGCCCTGCTCGTAGGCCAGCACTCCCAGATTGTTGAGCACGCGCGTGTGACTGGGATCGATGCGCAGGGCGGCGAAAAGGCGAGAGACGGCCTGCGGCAATTCGCCCATGGCGGCTTCGGCCATGGCGAGATTGTTCAATACATCGGCATCGGCGGCTTTGCCGGTTAGTTGCCGTTCCGCGACGGGGATTTCCTCTTCGTCCTCGGGATGGTCAGACAACACTTCGAAGGCATTTAAAGCATCTTCTTTTTCTTCTTCCTCCATTTTGTGAAGAGCATAGCTGTGCGTTGCAGCGCCATGCAAGGCGGCCACTGCTTCAGTGGCTTGATTTTGCAGCAAATACGCAAGGCCACGTATGGTCATGGCATCGTCGTGATATTCATCCGCGATATCCGGATCATCCTGCCATAACTTCTCTAATACGGCAATCGCCTGCAACGATGTTTTGGCGCGACCCGCCTGTTGAGCGACTAACCCCAGGTTATATAGCACCAGCGGGTTTTTGGGCCATTTATTGTAAGCCTTCTGCAAGAGATCCAGAGCATTCAATAACTGATTGCGTTGCGCCATCACCAGCGCCAGATTGAGTTGGCTTTCCAGATCGTCGGGGTTAAGCTGATGGGCACGATTGAGATGCGCGATGGAGCGTTCCCAGGAACCAGACATATAGGCCACTTCGCCCAGAGCGCGCTGCACCTCGAAATTGGCCTCTTCACTCTCGACCTGTTTTTCGAGCCGCTCCAACTCGCCTTTGAGCGTTGTGGAAATGGTTTTATCCAATCCGGCCCGCCGTTTTTCCAGACGGCGGCGGCCCAGAAAGCTCTCAGTGGCTTCGGGCAGCCGGAACGAAACGTCAGCAACCGCGCCCGCTTTTTCGGATTCGGGGCGATCGACGTATAATGTCCACTTGCAGTTGGGACAATAGATCGAATTTTCTTCCGTACGATGACCACAACGTCCACAAAGTAAGCGCGCCAAGAAAGTCCTCCACCACTTCAACGTTGATTATATTGCGGCGAGACAGTTGCCGCTACCGGCTGCCCTACCGGCACTTTCGCCGGTGCGGGCAAATAGGGCATGACAAACAACACCAGAAAAGCAACCACTAAACGCCAGATTGCAAAAATCGCAACAGATTTCGTCTTGAGATATTTTAACAAAAAATCAATTGCCCAGAACCCCGCCACGGCTGAGACCAAAATTCCCAGGAATAACGCCCCGGGAGACGCCCCCGCGCCTTTGAGCAATCCGTGCTGCACCACGTCCCTCATTTCAAACACTGTTGCCCCCAGTGTAATAGGTAGCGACATCAAAAACGAAAACCGTGCCGCGTCATCGCGTTTGAGTCCCAGGAACAACCCTGCGGTAATGGTGGAACCCGACCGCGACACTCCCGGAATCAACGCGAAAGCCTGCGAAGCGCCAATCACCAGGGCATCGATCCAGGTGACCTTGTCCAATTGCCGCCTATTAGTACCTACCACATCCGCCAGCCATAATATCAAACCGGCAACGGCTAACATGATGGCATTAAAGCGTACATCGGTAAACAAAGGAAAAGTTTCTTCCAGATGCCGCAACAACAATCCGGCGATGGCGGCAGGCACGCAACTGAGCAAAATCAGATTGCGCATCAGGCGATGCGACGGATCAAACAGCAATTCCTTCCAGTCTTTCCGAAAATACCACGCCAACGCAATGGTCGTTCCGATACTGATTAAAACATCAAAAGTTAACTTGCGATCCTGACCAAATAGCCAGTGCAGAATATTCAAATGCGCCGAAGACGAGATCGGAATAAATTCCGTTAATCCCTGCGCCAGACCCAAAATAACCGACTGCCACCATGTGATCATGAAGATGAATTGTGATTAGGACTGCTTAAAAGTACTTTTGAGACTCGAGGCACAACTTAGGAACCAAAAAAGTACTTTTGGTTCACAAATCTACTAAAGGATGAATGAGAGTCCATTCGGGTTCCCTTCCGTCATCGATATTTCGTGCCGTTACACATCAAATTCCGCCGGCCGCTCTGCCTGTCCGGCCCAGTGCAAAATCGCTTGCGCGATGCGTTCTCCGGCTTTGCCGTCTCCATACGGATTGGCGGCGTGGCTCATGGCGTTGTAGGCATTTTGATCGCCCAGCAAAAGCGAGGCTTCGCGCACAATATCCGCGCGCTCAGTGCCCACCAGTTTGGCGGTTCCGGCTGTCACGCCTTCGGGCCGTTCCGTCGTGCGGCGCAATACCAACACCGGCAAGCCCAGCGCCGGCGCTTCTTCCTGCACGCCGCCCGAATCGGTCAGCACCAGATGCGCGCCTTCCATCAACTTCACAAAATCCATATAATCCGGCGGCTCGATCAGTTGCACGCGATCGTGATTTCCCAGAATGCGTTGCAACGGTTCGCGCACCAATGGATTTTTGTGCATCGGCAACACGATGCGCGTATCGGGAAACTCTTCCACAATATCGTGCAGCGCATGCGCGATGCCTTCCAGCGGCTCGCCCAGATTTTCGCGGCGATGCGTTGTTACCAGAATCATCCGCCTGCCATCCGCGCTTGCCTTGGCGCGTTCGCCGGTCACCTGTTGCAGCGCGTCGATCACAGTGTTGCCGGTCAGATAAATCGAATCGGCGGCGATGCCTTCATCCAGCAAATTTTGCCGCGCCAAAGGCGTGGGCGCAAAATGTAAATCGGTCAAACGCCCGGTGAGGCGGCGGTTGATTTCTTCGGGAAAGGGATCGAATTTGGAATCGGTGCGCAGGCCCGCTTCCACATGGCCGAAGGCGGTTTTGTGATAGGCCGCCGCCAGCGCCGCCGCCAAGACTGTGGTGGTGTCGCCCTGCGCCAACACCAGATCCGGCTTGGCTTCCAAAAGTACTTTTTCGAGACCTTCCAGCGCGCGCGTGGTCACCTGCGTCAGCGTCTGCCCGCTTTGCATGATATTCAAATCATAATCGGGCACCACGCGGAACGCTTCCAACACCTGATCCAGCATTTCGCGATGCTGCGCCGTCACGCAAACCGTGCAATCAAATTGCTCTGGCCGCGATTTGAGCAAATTCACCAGCGGCGCCATTTTGACCGCTTCAGGACGAGTGCCGAAAATCGGCATGATTTTAATAGGAAGTTGCATGTGAATTACCAATCTAACAACGCATCCTAAAAGTACTTTTACCCTTTAGGACAGACGCCTTTCGAGAGGAAAGCCTCTTTTAAAAAAGTCTACGCCAGACCATTCCGTCTCATTCCCCTAATTTTTGCCATAATAACGCCGCCATGCCCAACACCAACGAAACACTGTAGAGCAACAAAAGTACTTTTGCCGGCGCAAAACCGCGTGCCAGCAAACGGTGATGCAAATGGCCGCGATCGCCGCGCCAGATAGGCTGGCGGGCACGGATGCGCCGAAACACCGCCCACACCGTATCGGCCAGCGGCACACCCAGCACCAATATCGGCAATAATACGGTGGTGGCCGCCACGGTTTTGGATGCCGCCGCCACTGCCAGCGCGGCCAGCCAGAACCCCAGCAACATGGCGCCGGTATCTCCTAAAAAGATACGTGCCGGCGGAAGATTATACCGCAAAAACCCCAGACAGGCTCCACACACCGATCCCGCCACCGCCGCCGCCCACGGCGCGCGATGCCAGTCCAGCAACATCAGGGTACCAGCGGCGATGGCGCAAATGCCGGTGGATAAGCCGTCCACGCCATCGATCAAATTCATGGCATTGGTGAGCAACATCACCCAGAACACCGTCACCGCAAACGAAGACGGCACGCTCAGCAGATGCATGCCTCCCGTGAAAGGCAAGGCCTGCATCCGCACTCCGCCCGCCCACAGCAACGCCGCCGCGATGAATTGCCCGAGCAGTTTCCAGTGCGGGCGCAATTCATAGCGGTCATCCGCCATACCCAGCAACACGATCAATAGACCGCATCCAAAAAACGACAGTGATAAATGCACTGTCGCTTTGGTAAACAAGATATCGAGGGGAGTGTTGGAAGGCGCTAACTGCCTGATATCTCCCAGCGTGGGCTGCCGCCACAACAACGCCGCCAGCCCCACCGCAGCAAAGATGGCCAGACCGCCCCATTCGGGAATAGGGCGTCCGTGTTGCCGCCGCTCATCTTGCCTGGCGACCGCGTTGCACCGCAACGCCAGCAACCGCACCAGCGGCGTCAACGCCAGCGCGGCAATTAACGCCACCACCAACGCCATCACGGGCGAGCCTTTGCTAGATAATAGAAATTCATGCATGGGACGCCGCGCGGTAAAAGTACTTTTGTAGAGAAATTAATCGATGAATGAGTGGGAGCAGGCTTCCATGCCGGCGCTTCGGCTCCGCTCAGCGACCGTTCCCTGAGCGGAGCCGAAGGGAATAAATTCTATTTAAGCAGGCACGAAGGCCTGCCCCCACTCGGTATCTAACTTCTAACTTCTAACTTCTAACTTCTAACTTCTAACTTCCGACTTCTTTATTCTCCCCACTCACGCATACAGCGGAAAATCGCGGCACAGCCTGGCGGTGCGTTCTTTCAGCTGATCCAGAATTGCGGCATTGTCACGGCCGGCGATGGCTTCAGTGATAATGGCGGCGATTTCTTTCATTTGATCTTCCTTCAGACCGCGCGTGGTCAAAGCCGGAGTGCCCAGGCGGATGCCGCTGGTAACGAGCGGCGGCGCCGGATCGAAGGGAATCTGATTCTTATTGCAGGTGACACCCACTTCTTCCAACAACTCCTCGCATTCTTTGCCGGTAATTTTGGCCGGTGTCAAATCCACCAGCACCAGATGATTATCGGTGCCGCCGGTGACCAGTCGCAAACCGCCCGCGATCAATCCTTCCGCCAGCACATTGGCGTTTTTGCGCACCTGTTGCGCGTAAATTTTGAATTCGGGCGATGCGGCTTCCTTGAGGCACACCGCTTTGGCGGCGATGACGTGCATGAGCGGGCCGCCTTGAATACCCGGCATTAAAGCCTTGTCGATCTTGGTGGCAAATTCCTCTTTGCACAGAATCAATCCAGCGCGCGGGCCGCGCAAGGTTTTGTGCGTGGTCGTCGTCACAAAATGCGCGTGCGGCACCGGTGAAGGATATTCACCGGTGGCCACCAGACCGGCCACATGCGCCATATCAACCATCAACAATGCGCCCACTTCGTCGGCGATTTCGCGGAATTTTGCCCAGTCCATGGTACGCGGATAAGCAGAAAAACCGGCCACGATCATTTTGGGGTTGTGCTCCTTAGCCAGGGCGCGCACCTGATCATAATCCACTAATTCGGTGTCTTTTTTCAAGCCGTAGGAAACGCCATTATAGGTTTTGCCGCTGAAATTGATTTTGTATCCATGCGTCAAGTGCCCGCCCGCCGACAGGGCCATTCCCAAGATCGTATCGCCCGCATTCAGCATGGCAAAATACACACCGGCGTTGGCCTGCGAGCCGGAATGCGGCTGCACGTTGGCGTGTTCCGCGCCAAAAAGTACTTTTGCGCGTTCGATAGCGAGATTTTCCGCCACATCCACGCAATCGCAACCGCCATAATAGCGCTTGCCCGGATAGCCTTCAGCATATTTATTGGTGAGCACGCTACCGGTCGCTTCCATCACCGCTTCCGAAGTGAAATTTTCCGAAGCGATCATTTCCAACGTATTTTGCTGGCGCTCTAATTCGCAATCAACAGCCGCCGCAATTTCAGGATCCGTCGCGCGCAGGTGGGTCAGGTCAAAGCTCATCTTGTTACATCCTCAAAATATAAATTCGCAAATAATGATTTTAGCAAGATTGGAATGGTTTCGCTGAACAGGCCGTAAAAGTACTTTTATACGTTATTTTTCATTCTATATTCTCTATTCTAACTTCTCTGTTCCGGCTTCTTTACTCCCTTGGCATTGCCCTCTCACTTGCTTTGCGTTAAATTGTTTTTTCTTGTCTTGTGAGGAAAACTTCGTGAAACGCAATTCCGGCCTCGGCTTCATCTTTATCACCATTCTCATTGATGTTCTCGGCATCGGATTATTGATTCCGATTCTTCCTGATTTCATCGCGCATCTCACCCATGAATCCCTCAATGGCGCCTCGCAGCATTATGGCGTTCTGCTGGCGATTTACGGAGGCATGCAGTTTCTCTTTGCGCCCATGCTGGGGATGCTCAGCGACCGTTATGGCCGCCGCCCGGTGCTATTGCTGTCGATGTTTTTCAGCAGCATTGATTACATCATTATGGCCGTCGCGCCCAACCTGATCTGGCTTTACGTGGGACGCACCCTGTCGGGCATTTCGGGCGGCAGCTTCACCGCGGCCAGCGCTTATATCGCCGATGTCAGTCCACCCGAAAAACGGGCGCAGAATTTCGGTATTATCGGCGCAGCTTTTGGATTGGGTTTCATCATCGGCCCGGCCGCCGGCGGCATGCTGGCGCACCTGGGGCCACGCTTGCCATTCTGGGCCGCTGCCATTTTATGCCTCATCAACTTCCTTTATGGCTGGCTGATTTTGCCCGAATCGCTACGTCCGGAAAATCGCGCGAATTTCAACTGGCGAAACGCCAACCCCTGGGGATCACTGCGCATTTTAAGCAAATATCCTCTGGTGTGGGGGCTCACCGGAACTTACGTCATTTCTAATCTGGCCGGGCAATTCATCGGTAGCACCTGGGTGTTATTCACCATGACGCGCTTTGGCTGGGATACTTCCGCCACGGGAATTTCGCTGGCGGTGTTTGGCGTGGTTTCACTGATTTATCAACTGTGGATCGCCAAATGGCTACTACCATTGTGGGGCGAAAAACGCACCATTTTAGTGACGCTGGCGATTGGCGTGGTGGAATGTCTGGCTTACGCCTTTTCGACGCAAGGCTGGATGATTTACGCCATTATCATTCTGGGCGGCGCTGGATTTCTCACCATGCAGGCCACTCAGGGATTGCTGTCGCGCCAGGTGGGCAGCGACCAACAGGGCGCGTTGCAGGGCGCATTAACCAGCCTGGCCAGTCTCAGCGGTGTGGCGGGGCCAGTGGTATCCACCAGCCTTTTCGCCGCTTTCACGCTGCCCAGCGCGCCTGTCTATTTCCCTGGCGTCTCCTTTTTCAGCGCCGCCGTGTTAAATGCCATCGCGATATTAATCACGCTGCGCGCCATTAAGAAGATGCGCTTGCGCGAAGCGGCCGCAGTGAAAAATGCAGCTGTCGCGGATTGAGCAAATCAGCGTTAAAAAGTACTTTTAGACACGACACCCGACAATCAATTCTTCCTAAAAGTACTTTTAAAAGTCCTCTCTCAAGAACAAAAACCGCTACCGCTTATTTTTTTATTATGCCTCACAATTGATATACTGCTGCCCATGATTCAGTGCATTACCGTCATCCGTTAATGGTGTTAAATACATTGCCATCACTGTTGAAATACGTGAAACGCATCGCTATTTTTTAATTTATCCTGCTTTCCTTGCAGCAACTGCAAAGTTTTCTTACGTTGAACAAAAACATGTTAGATCACATCACACCCGTTCCCATCAAAACCAACCAGCGCATCGCGGAAATATCCTGGTTCACGGATATTATTGGCGGCGACACCAAGTATCTGGGCGTTCTGGATAACGAACGCCGGAGCAGTTTCGCGCATTGCAAAGATATTACACTGGCCGCAGACCGATTAGGCTTTAACAAGATATTGCTTCCAACCGCTTACACCGTCGGTCAGGAAGTGCTGACATTCGCTTCAGGAGTAGCGCCTTTCACCCAAAATATCAATCTCATCACAGCGATCAGAACGGGCGAATACCATCCACCCATGCTGGCGCGCTCGCTGGCTGCGTTGGATCACATGTTGCAGGGTCGCCTGACCATCAATATCATTAATTCCGATTTGCCCGGATTAAGGGAAGATCCTCAATTGCGCTACCAGCGCTGCGCCGAAAACATCGAAATCTTAAAACAGGCATGGACGCAGGAAGAGATTGATTTTAAAGGCGAGTTGTATCAATTCAACATGTCCGCCATTCCAGCAAAACCCTATCAACAAAACGGCGGGCCGCTGCTCTATTTTGGCGGCACTTCTGACGGGGCACGCGAAATTTGCGCCAAATATTGCGATACCTTTTTGATGTGGCCCGAAACCGAGGAAGCCATGTATGACACCATGCAGGACATGAGCCGGCGGGCGGCCCAATACGGGCGCAAGTTAGATTTTGGCTTGCGCGCTCATGTCATCGTGCGCGAAACCGAAGACGCCGCCAGGGCACAATCTCGGAAACTGCTGCGTTTCTTTAACGAACAACGGGCCGCCGAAATCAGGGCCAGGGGCGAAGATTCGAGATCGTTAGGTGTCCTCCGCCAGGACGAAATGCGCAAACACGCCGATAGCGATGGTTTTATTGAACCGCATCTGTGGACGACGTTCGGCAAAGTGTTTTCCGGCTGCGGCGGCGGCCTGGTGGGCGATCCTGATCAAATTATCTGCAAGCTCAACCGTTACATGGACATGGGCATTCGCGCATTCATTTTTTCCGGATTCCCGTTAATCGAAGAATCAGAAATCTTTGCCCAATATATTCTGAGCCGGATGCCCCACGCTTCACTTTCCGAACTGCATGGACGCATTCCCCAAACGGCGCCAATTACGCCGCTGACCACCGCGTCGTTGCAATAACCGGCGCGGACAGATCGGAGCAAAAGTACTTTTATACATTCATGGAAACCTCTCACACGCTGCAATTGCTCACCACGCTGTTTCTGATATTTGCCGCCGCCAAGATTGCGGCGGAGATTTTTGAACGGTTCAAGCAACCCGCAGTGGCGGGGGAAATTCTGGCCGGGATTGTGATTGGGCCGGCGGTGTTGAACTGGGTGCAGCCTTCGGATATCACCACTGCGCTGGCGGAGATCGGCGTGATTCTATTGATGTTCGCGGTGGGTCTGGAAACCAATCCGCGCAGCATTTTGGCGGTGGGCAAAACGGCTACTTCGGTCGCGGTCATTGGCGTCATCATTCCGTTTATCCTGTGCGCCGGCGCCATCTGGTTGTGTCCGCCGCTGCTGGGGCAGCCGGTTCCGGCCATTGAAGCCATCTTCGTGGGAGCCACCGCGGTGGCGACATCGGTGGGCATCACGGCGCGGGTGCTGGCCGATTTAAACGTGCTCAGCCACAAAGCGTCCCGCATCATTTTGGCCGCCGCCGTCATCGATGATATTTTGGCGCTGCTGATACTTGCCATGGTTTCCAGTCTTGCTCAAACCGGTGGCATTAACTGGCTGCGCCTGGGATTCACCGTGCTGACGGCGCTGGGATTTATGGCTGTCGTGATTTTCGCAGGGCAGCGCGTGGTGCAGAAAGTGGGCCCGAAATTGCAAAAAATGCGCATGCGCGATCCGCTATTTCTCTGCGCCATCACACTGTGTTTCGGGCTGGCCTGGGTTTCGGAATATATCGGCATCGCGGCCATCATCGGCGCGTTTCTGGCCGGAATGGTGCTGGCGGATTTATCTGATCAATCGCATCTGCTGCACAAAACTGAATCGGCCGTGAATTTGATGCTGCCCTTCTTTCTAGTCAATATCGGCATGCAGGTGCATCTCGATAGCCTGGCGCATCCTGGAACCATCGCCGCCGCATTGCTGATCACCGTATTGGCCGTGCTGGGCAAATACCTGGGCGGTTATCTGGCGGCGCGCAAGCAGCCGGGGCGCATTCCGGCGCAGGTCGGCATGGGCATGGTACCGCGCGGCGAAGTGGGCATTGTGGCCGCGCAACTGGGGCTGGCGCTGGGAGCCATCAATCAGCGCATCTTCGCCGTGGTGCTGTTTATGGCAGTTGCCACCACGCTGATTGCGCCGCCATTCTTGCGTCGTTTATTTGCCGGAGAAACCGACGCTGCCACAGACGAAACGCCGCTGTTGCGCGTGGAATAAGGGGTAAAAAGTACTTTTGCAGGGACGCGATATGCCGCGTTCTAAATCAACTTCTGCCGCAGAATATTAATCGCGTTCAACACGCTGCGGCGGCGGATGCGGTCGCGGTCGCCGGTGATTTGCAGGGCTTCGCTCAAAGTACTTTTAGCATCGGCGATTCCCACAAAAACGGTTCCCACCGGCGCGCCGCTGTTGGAGGTGGGGCCGGCTTCTCCGGTGGTGGAAATGGCATAATCGGCGCCGGTGATTTCGCGGATTCCCTGCGCCATGGCGCAGGCGGTTTCGGCGCTGACTTCGGTGTATTGTTCCAGCACGTCAGCGGGCACCTGCAACATCTTCTCTTTCATCTCATTGGAATAAGCCACCACGCCGCCGACCAGCACCTGGCTGACGCCGGGAATATCCACCAGTGATTCGGCCAATCCGCCGCCTGTCAGCGATTCGGCCACGGCCAGCGTGGCGTTGCGCTCTTTGAGCAAATCCAGCAAAACCGAAGGCAACGTTTGTTCATTGACGCCAAAGATGAATTCTCCCACCCGCTCGCGCAGGCGCGTTTCCATGTCATCCAAAAGTACTTTTGCGGCGTCCTCATTCGGCGCTTTGGCGGTGATGCGCAGATTCACTTCGGTGTTTTGATAAATCAGCGGCGCCACGGTGGGATTTTGGGAAGACAGCGCAATATCTTCCACCGCTTCGCCCAGCGCGCTTTCACCGATGCCGAAGGTGCGCACCACGCGCGACACCAAAATTTCAGTTTCGCCGCGCTCTTCCTGAATGGCGGGAATGATGGTGGCATCCAGCATGTGGCGCATTTCGTGGGGCACGCCGGGAATGGCGAAAACGGCTTTGCCATCGCGGCTCATCCACACCCCGGGAGCAGTTCCATTGGGATTGGGAATGGCGCGCGCGCCACGCGGCAGATAGGCCTGGCGCAAGTTAGTGGAAGAAAACTGAATGTTGCGGCCCGAGAAAAAGTCGCGCAATTGCCGCTCCAGATCAGGTTGTAATTCCAGCTCCACCTCGAAGGCGGCGGCAATGGCCTCGCGCGTCAAATCATCCGAAGTCGGCCCCAGGCCGCCGGTGATAATCAACACATCGGCATTTTGCAGGGCGCTGCGAATGGCGCGCACAATGCGTTCCAGATTATCGCCCACGGTTTGTTTACGGCGCACATCAATGCCATAACGCGCCAGCTGGGTGGCGATATAAGCGGCATTGGTATCAACAATTTGCCCCAGCAGTAATTCACTGCCCACACATAATATCTCTGATTGCATGAAGTTAAATTCCCGGATTCAGTGAAAAGTACTTTTACCGGAAATCGGGCCGCAGCGCAATTGCGCGAAACACTTAAAACTAACGCTACGCATCACAAGCGTAAAACGCCCTACGATTCTCCTGCGTAACATGAGTTAAAAGTACTTTGGAGACGCGGTTTATTTAAGACAAAGTGGTCTTTTTGTGAAGGCTTTGCCATACTCTCTCCACTAAAGAAGTTTCTTTTACCGGCGGCAGAGCTTATTTTTCATTGCTCCGGCAGGTTTTTCTGTCTGTCTTTTAGACAATTCGCCGGTTATGCAGGATTTAAGATATATGCAAGACCATTCACTTGACGCAACATTAGAGCCGATCTACCAGAAAGTTATCCAACGCAATCCCGGAGAGAGCGAATTCCATCAGGCCGTGCTGGAAGTATTCAGCACGCTGGGCCCGGTGATTAAACAACATCCCGAATTGCGGGAACAGAAAATCATCGAACGCATCTGCGAGCCGGAACGGCAGATCATTTTTCGCGTGCCCTGGCAGGATGACAGCGGCGAAGTGCACATCAATCGCGGTTTCCGCGTGCAATTCAACAGCGCGCTGGGACCGTATAAAGGCGGATTGCGCTTTCATCAATCGGTGTATCTGGGCGTCATCAAATTCCTCGGCTTTGAGCAAATCTTCAAAAACGCCCTGACCGGCATGCCCATCGGCGGCGGCAAGGGCGGCTCTGATTTCGATCCCAAAGGCAAATCCGATAACGAAGTGATGCGTTTCTGCCAGAGTTTCATGACGGAATTATACCGCCACCTCGGCGAATATACCGACGTTCCGGCCGGTGATATCGGCGTGGGCGGACGTGAAATCGGCTATTTGTTCGGGCAATACAAACGCCTCACCAACCGTTATGAATCCGCCGTGCTGACCGGAAAAGGCCTGAACTGGGGCGGCAGCCTGGTGCGCAAGGAAGCCACCGGTTACGGCCTGGTGTATTTTGTGCAGGAAATGCTCAAGGTGCAAAACCAGGGGTTTGAAGGCAAGAAATGCGTGGTTTCCGGATCGGGCAATGTCGCCATTTACGCCATTGAAAAAGTACATCGATTGGGCGGCAAAGTCATTGCCTGTTCCGATTCGGACGGCTATGTGTATGATGAAAACGGCATTGATGTGGATCTGCTCAAGGAACTCAAGGAAGTGCGCCGCGCCCGCCTGCAGGAATATACCGCCGTGCATTCCCATGCCAAATACGTGGATAACGGCTGCATCTGGGATATTCCCTGTGATGTGGCCTTGCCCTGCGCGACGCAGAATGAATTGAACGGACACGACGCCGCATCGCTCATCAAAAACGGCTGTATCGCGGTGGGCGAAGGCGCCAATATGCCCGCCACTCCCGAAGCCATTCGCGCTTTTCACGAAGCAAGCGTGCCCTTCGCCCCCGGTAAAGCGGCCAATGCCGGCGGCGTTGCCACTTCGGCACTGGAAATGCAACAAAACGCCAGCCGCGACGCCTGGAGTTTCGAGCACACCGAAACGCGCCTCGCCGAGATCATGACCAACATCCATCGCCGCTGCTATGAAACCGCCGCCCGCTTTGATGCGCCGGGTGATTATGTCGCAGGCGCCAATATCTCCGGCTTTCTCAAAGTCGCCAATGCCATCATCGCGCATGGGCTGATCTAAAAGTACTTTTGGCGGGATGGCGGCGGATTTCGGAAAGGGCAACTCTTATCATGCGAATTCTGCACATTCTGGAAGCGACCGCAGGCGGCACCCGGCGTCATGTGCTGGATTTGCTGCCCGCGCTGGCGCGGCGCGGATTGGATTGCACGCTGATCTATTCGCCGCTGCGTTATCCTCCCTTTGAACGCGACGCGGCGCTGCTGCGGGAACAAAATATCACCACCATTCCTGTTCCCATGACGCGCAGCTGGGATGCCGCCGTTGATCTTCCCGCCATTCAAACCATCCGTTCGGTTATTGCCAAAAGTACTTTTGATATCATCCACGCCCATTCCAGCAAGGCGGGTTTTGTGGGCAGGCTGGCGGCCGGAATCCGCCATAGAAGTACTGTTATCTACACGCCCCATTGCATCGCGCCGCATGCTGCACTGCCCCTGCGCCAACGCCGTCTGGCGCGTCTGGCCGAAACGCTGCTGGCCCCGTTGACGGCGCGTTACATCGCAGTCTCAATGCCCGAAAAACGTTTTCTGCAACATAGCGGCATCGCGCGCCGCCGTCCCGTTCATCTGATTTATAATGGCATCGATGCGAATGGCGCGGCGGAGCCAATGCCGCATTCGCCCGTGTTTCATCTCGGTTGCATCGGCCGTCTTTCACAACAAAAGAACCAGGAATTCACTCTTTACCTGTTGCGTGAATTGCTCCGCGCTTCATCGCATCCCCCGCAATTGCATCTGGTGGGAGACGGCGAAAACCGGACTGCTTTGCAACAACTGGCGCGGCGGTGGGGCGTCCATGATTCCGTTGTCTGGCATGGCGATGTTGCCGATCCCACTTCTCTCTATGCCCAATGCGATGTCATGCTCCAGCCCTCGCGCTGGGAAGGCTGCCCCTATTCGGTGCTGGAAGCGATGGCCGCCGCGCGGCCGGTTCTGGCCTCTTCGGCCGGGGCCATGCCAGAACTTCTCCACGGCTGCGGAGAAACCTTCAAGTTACACCATCCCCATCACTGGCTTCACACCTTAAAAAATTGGCAGGAAAACCATTCCGAGCGCGAGGCGCTGGGAAAGCGTGCCCGGGAACGAGTACAAAGGTACTTTTGCCTGGATGCCATGGTGGAGAAGACGCTGCGCGTTTATCAGGAAAATGGAATGCCTCGAAATCAGAGATTTGTTCCGTAGAAGATTGCGTCGGCGGCGCGTTTGGGAGCAAAAGTACTTTTATCCTTTAGGCATTTCTTCTGACTACCGGCTCAACATCCGCAGCGTCACTTCGATTGACAGCGCTTGCGCGTTCAGTTGCTGCTGCGGTGAAAAATCTGGGCCGTTGTTTTTGACTTCGATGGTCACGCGGCAGAGACGTTGATCGATCTCGCGCCAGTTGCGCGCTAAATACTCCGCCTGAATTCCCTTATACGGCAGGGGAAGGGGCGCTTGCGTTTGATATCCGGCCGCCTGCCAGACGCGGGTGATTTCCTGCGCCCAGGCTGCATTGCGCGCTTTGATTTCCGCGGTGGGAAGCTCTTCCAGCGGCAACAATATCATGCATTGCCCGGGCGAATGGGCAAATTCGGTTTGATGCAAATCCAGCCAGTATTGATACCTATGTTTCGCGTCCATGTGATGGAACAATTGAAAATAGGTGGAAAGCTGGCTGCGGTTGGGCTCCACGAAACGGTATTCATCGATGGGTTCATAGACAATGCCCACCGGATCGGGCACGGCAACTTCGCGCCGGTCAAAGATATCATAGCGGTGCCACATTTTGCCCGCCTCCTGCGGATCCTCGCCGCGCATGATGCACCAAAACTGCTCATTGGTCACCGCCCTTCCATCCCAATAAAGCTGTGGCGCGTTTTCCCTGCCGAAGGGATTGCCGATGGGATTGAAGGTTAAAAGTACTTTTTGCAAGACCTTGTCCACATCCAGCCGCGTGGCATTGCCCGCGAGATCTTTCCCGGTCAAAAGCTGTTCGATCATATCGATCATGCCCGCCGTTGCAGCCGGTTCGTGGGCATGTGGCTGCGCCACATAGAGCGCGGTTTTGTGCTGGCGCGGCACCGAAAAATCGGATAGCGTGATGGCATAAACCTTGTGCCCGGAATAGGAAAGCCGGTGTTCCACCTGCATCTTCGACTCGGCAATTTCCCGCCATTGCGCCAGCTTTGTTTCCAATTGTGCTTGCTTTGCCAGAAAATGGGGATACTTGTTGTTCATAGAAAGCCTCGATTCTCGCGAATAGTATATGAAACGGTATACTTTGTTTTACGAAATCAAGGTTGGAATCAAGGAAAACATGATTAAAGTCATCGTCAGCGGCGCCGCCGGGCGCATGGGGCGCGAAGTTGTGAAAGCTGTTATCAACGATCCCGAAACGCAATTAGTGGGCGCGGTCGATCATCACGGCGTGGGCACGGACGCCGGAACATTGGCCGGATGCGAAACGCAGGATGTGGCGATCAGCAATGATCTGGAAGCTGCCATCGCACAAAGCGGCGCGCAGGTGGCGGTGGATTTTTCTACGCCGAGCGCCGTCAAAACTAATATCCAAATTCTCTTGCAAAACAAAGTCGCGCCGGTCATCGGCACCACCGGTTTGCATCAAAGTGATCTGGATGAAATTGCGCAATGGAGCAAAGATGCGGATGTGCCGGTTTTCATCGCGCCCAATTTCGCCATTGGCGCAGTGTTGATGATGCGTTTTGCCGCGCAATGCGCGCCGCATTTCGAACATGCCGAAATCATCGAATATCATCACGAGAAAAAACTGGACGCGCCATCCGGCACCGCTTTCAAAACCGCGCAAGTGATCAGTGAAGCCAAAGGATCAACCTTTGAACACGTGGGCGGCGACGGTGACGATTCCACCGCGCCGCACAGCCGCGGCGGCGAGATCGGCGGCATCGCCATTCACAGCGTGCGTTTGCCCGGATATCTGGCGCATCAGGAAGTCATCTTCGGCATGCCCGGCCAAACTCTCACCATCCGCCACGACACCATCACCCGCGAATGTTATATGCCTGGCGTCCTGCTCGCCCTGAAAAAAGTACTTTCGTTGCAGGGATTAACTTACGGATTGGAGCATTTGTTGTAAAGGTGCGGGGTTCCCGGTCCCAGGTGCGGGGTAAAAAGTACTTTTATCCTACCTGGAACCAGGAACCTGGGACCGGGAACCTCTCATGCGAATCGCATTAACAATTGCCGGATCAGATTCCAGCGGCGGCGCGGGCATTCAGGCTGATCTGAAATCCTTCGCGGCGCAGGGCGTGTTTGGCACGTCGGTGTTGACGGCGCTGACGGCGCAGAATACGCTCGGCGTGCAATCGGTGCACATGGTGCCGCCGGAATTTATTGGCGCGCAGATTGATGCCGTTTGCGCTGACATGGATGTGCATGGCGTTAAAACCGGGATGCTGGCCAGTCCGGAAATCGTGCATCTGGTGGCGCAGAAAGTGCAGCAATGGGATCTGGGCAATCTGGTGGTCGATCCGGTAATGGTGGCCAAAAGCGGCAGCGTGCTGCTGGCCGCGGAAGCCATTCACGCATTGCGCGAAGAATTATTGCCGCTGGCGCTGATCGTTACGCCCAATATTCCCGAAGCAGGCGTTTTGTGCGGGCGGCATCTGGACGCGGAATCGGAGGAAGAATTAAAAACCGCCGCGCGCGAGATTTTCCAAATGGGGCCGCGCTATGTGTTATTGAAAGGCGGCCACCGCGCCGGCGACGCCACCGATATCCTCTTTGACGGCAAAGAATACACGGTTTTGAGCGCGCCGCGCATCGACACGCCGCATACCCACGGCACCGGCTGCACCTTGTCCGCCGCCATTGCGGCGTTGCTGGCAATGGGCAAATCCGTTCCCGACGCCACACAAATCGCCAAACAATATATCACCGCCGCCATCGCGCAAGCGCCCGGCCTCGGCAAAGGCCACGGCCCCCTGCAACATTTCCCGCACATTGATGCCAGTTAAAATGTTGCAACAAATATTACAACGCCATCTAAAAGTACTTTTATAAACCTATTATTTAACCGAACACATGAAACTATTTGATTTAAGCGGGCGCAGCGCGCTTGTTACCGGATCGACCAAGGGCATTGGCCGCGGCATTGCGGATGCATTGACAGCGTGCGGCGCAAAAGTACTTTTTAACGCGCGCAAGCCCACCGACGATCTGCCGGATGGCGCCCCTTTTCTGGCCGCTGATTTATTACAGCCGCAAGCGCCGCAAGATCTCGTTGCCCGGGCTTTTGAGACCGCGCCGGAAACGGATATTCTGGTGTGCAACGCCGGCAGTTTTTTCGATGTGCCGTTTTTGGAAATGGACACCGAACGCTATGACAACACCATGAACCTCAATGTGCGCGCGCCCTATTTCCTGGTGCAGGCCTTCGCGCGGCAACTGGCGGAACGGCAGCGCAGCGGCGCCGTGGTCATCGTGGGATCCACCAACGGCTATGCCGCGGAATTTAAATCCACCGCCTATGACACTTCCAAAGGGGCCTTGGTGATGATGGTGAAAACGCTGGCTTTGAATCTGGCGCAGCAGCGGATTCGCGTTAACGGCCTGGCGCCGGGTCTGATCAAGACGCCGCTCACCGGTTGGATTGAAACCAATCACGCGCAGCGCGAACATTACGAAAAAACCATTCCGCTGGGCCGCATCGGCGATATCGAAGATTGCGGCGGCGCAGCGGCGTTTCTGGTATCCGGCGCGGCAGCCTATGTCACCGGCCATGTGCTGGTCGTCGATGGCGGCATCACCGCCGGACAAATCAGCGCGGCAGATTAAAAGAAATAAGGCATACTCAGGTGACGAAAGACGATCTGAAGGCGGCGGCGCGCTGGCGGCTTATTCAACATGACGCAGCGAGCGGCACGTGGAACATGGCGGTGGACGAAGCACTGCTCGAAGGCGCGCGGCAGAGCGGCGTGCCGGTTTTGCGGTTTTATGGCTGGGAACCGGCCTGCATTTCGTTGGGGCGTTTACAGAAAGTGCCGCCATCGCTGCATAAAAGTACTTTTGACTGGGTGCGGCGGCCCACCGGCGGGCGCGCCGTGTTGCATCAACACGAAATCACCTATTGCGCAGCGATCCCTGAAACCTCACTGGCGCGGCCGCATCGTTCGGTGCTGGGGGCTTATCAATGGCTGAGCCAGGGGTTCATCACCGGATTGCAAGAGCTGGGCGTGACAGCGGCTCTGGCGCCAGCGCATCGCGGCAAGCGGCTGGCCGACAACTGTTTTTCGGCTCCCGCGCAATGCGATTTCGTGGTGGATGGACGCAAACTCATCGGCGCGGCGCAGTGCCGCCGTCATGGCGTAATTTTGCAACATGGGGCCATTTTAGTGCACATTAATGCCCAATCATGGCAAACTGCATTAGGCAGTGCGATGAACAGCGCAATTTCGTTGCGTGAACTGGGCGTGCAGGCGGAAGCGCCGGAGGTCACGTCCGCGCTCATTGCGGGGCTGGAAACACGTCATGGCATTCATTTTGACGCTTCCGCCCTCAGCGGCCAGGAAACCGCAGTGGCAACTAAATTGCATCGCACCAAATATTCGCAGTCCAGCTGGAACCAACAAGGCAAGGAACCCGCCGCCGCGAAAGAAGGCGGAAACAATTCTTAAAAAGGAAGATGCTATGTCACAAAAGATATTGGTGGTAGACGATGAGCCGCACATCGTGCGGTTGGTGCAAGTGAATCTGGAAAAAGCCGGTTACATCGTCAGCACTGCCTCCAACGGCAAGGAAGCGCTGGAGGCGGTGGAAAAGGATCAACCAGGCCTGGTGGTGCTGGACGTGATGATGCCGGAAATGGATGGATTGGAAACACTTAAGCGGCTGAAAGAAAATTCCGCCACCAGTGAAATTCCCGTCATTCTGCTCACCGCCAAAGCGCAGGACGCGGATGTATTTGAAGGCTGGAAAAGCGGCGCCGATCTGTATCTCACCAAACCCTTTAATCCGGGCGAGCTGTTGCTCTTTGTGCAACGCATTTTCAAAAGCAAAACGGAAGGGCCCAATTCCTATCGCATCGATGATGACGAAGAGGCGGAAGTACCCGGCAGTTAAATTTCGTGTATGATGTTGGGATATAATTGCAAGACAGGTTTATTTGTGAAAAGGCTTTATGATGAACAATAACAATGAATCGCAGAAAGACACTTTATTATATAGCGGCATCGCAGTGGGCATTTTGCTGGGAGCCGCGGCGGCCACCTGGCTGTGGCGGCAACGCGTGGAAATGCTGGAAGAATTGAATGCTTCGCCCGAAGATCGCGCGGAAGACATCATCGCCAGCGTGGAAGATAAACTCGCTTCAATCGAAAAGGCGATGGCAGAAATTCAACACCAGGGATAATTTTTTCCGGGCAAGGGCACCCAAAAAGTACTTTTAAAAGTACTTTGGAGAACAACCCCCAAACCCCGCACCAAGAACCTGAAACCAGGCACCTCAACTCTTATGCTTAAGCGCGCGATACAACAGGGAGACACTATCACCGCCGGGAACGGACAGGTTATGTCCGCTGCCGAGCCGTCTTCCGCGCGCGCCACAGCGGTGGCGGTAAGCGCACCGGCGATGCCAACGCCACCGATCGATCCCGCTAAAGCGGCTTTCCTCAAAGTGCTGCAACGCGCCAAAGAGGGCGACAAGGAAGCCTTTGAAGAAATCTTCAATCTCTATCACCGGCGCATCTACAATGCGGTTTATGGCATGCTGGGCAATGCCGATGATGCGCAGGACGTGGCGCAGGATGTGTTCGTGCGCCTGCATTATGCGCTGCCCACGCTGCGCGCCGATGAGGCATTTTCCACCTATCTCTATCGCATCGCGCTGAACCTCTGCCGCGACCGCGCCCGCCGCAAAAAGAGAGTGCGCTTTCAGAGCATCGACACGCCGCGTTCGCACGACACCGATAACGAGAGCGAGCCGATGGATTTCCCCGATCAGGCCAAGCTGCCCGAAGAAGAACTCTCCGGCGATGAATTGCAACGGCGCGTGCGCGAAGCCGTGCAAACCCTCACCGATGATCACCGCGCCGTCATCGTCATGCATCACTTTCAAGGCATGGAAGTCAACGATATTGCCCGCATCCTGGGCGTCCCCAGCGGCACCGTCAAAAGCCGCCTGGCCCGCGGCCGCGATCAATTAAACAGGAAATTACGTGGGTATTTGAAGGATTAAAAGTACTTTTACGCGAAACTTCGGATTTTTAGCTGCGCCAATTCTCTCTCCAACGTCTCATAAAATCGCCTGGTAACAAAATGGAAATATCATTATGTCCATTGAGCACTAACAAATCTTTATCGTGGGTAATGATGTAATGGGCATGCCCCGTTAGGGCGGTTCCCAAAAATGGATCATCCAAAGGATCGCGGGAAACGGAAACGACTTGAGGGTGCGTCACAAAATTGACTTTACCCTTGTCCCGGCCTTCCTGCCCAAACCATCTCGTCCAATTTTTCAACTGCCGTTCGGTCAATCCAAATCGTGCCAGCACCATCAAATATTCCAGGAGTATTTCTTCGGAAAGCACTAATTGAAGGTATCCACGCTTCCACAGACTCACCACTTCGTGTGCTGCTCCCGTGGGGCTTAACGCCGCGGCAGCGATGACGCTGGTATCGATGACCGCTAACGGACGTTTTTTTCGTAACGCCATTATCCGTTTCGCAGTTCCTGACGCACTTCACGGATAATCCGCTTGATATCGGAAGGAGTAGTGATTCCCGATTGTCGCATTGCAGCGCCGGTCTCTTGCAGCAATTCATCTAAATCCGGCAAGCCGGGCGCTGGTTCATATAGCGCCGAAACGGGAACCCGCCACACGCCTCCCCGTTTAATCCCCCGCAAACGGCCTGTCCGCAATTGCCGGCGGACCGTGTAAGACGAGAGCTGCAAACGTTCCGCGGTTTGTTTAATCGTTAAAAGACTTTCTTCCATCATCGAACACGCTCCTCCTTGATGCAACAATTTACAACAAGACGTAACAAAGTATACTATCCGGGCGTTGCAAAAGTACTTTTTCTCATTGACATTCATTTCCAGTTTTTCTCTTCCACGAAGAATCAAGGTAAAATACCCTGCGCATGAAACCACCTACAGATCTCGTTTCTCTGGCCCGGCAACAGCAATCACTGGCGATTGAGTGGCGGCGGCATTTGCATCAATATCCGGAGTTGCGCTGGGAGGAAGATAACAGCCTGCAATGGGTTTTGGAGCAAATCCGCTCCATCAAAAGTACTTTTGCGTGGCAGCAGCAAACGCCATTTAGCGGCGGATTGGTGATTGATATGACCGTTGATCCGCAATTGCCCTGGCAGCTATTCCGCGCTGATATCGATGCCTTGCCCATCACGGAAGAAACCGGATTGCCCTTCGCTTCGAGCCATCCTGGCGTCATGCACGCCTGTGGACACGACGCGCACAGCGCCATGTTGCTGGCGGCTTATAACGCCGTGCAATCGGGCGCATTCACGCCATCACACAACATTCGCTGGGTGTGGCAGCGCGCCGAGGAAAACCCTGACACGCCGCCCGTGGAAGAATCTGGCGGGGCGCGTCTGGTGCGCGAAGGCGTTTGCGAAAACATGCAGCGCGTTCACGGATTGCATATCTGGTCCACTCATCCGGCGGGGCAATTCGCCAGCCGGCCCGGCCCCATGATGGCCAATAGCGGCCGCATTAAAATCAATATTAAGTGCAGCGGCGGCCATGCCGCATCGCCCGATTTAGGCTCCAACGCATTGCGCATCGCGCGGCAAATTTGCGACGCGCTCGAAGGATTTGCCGCGCTGGCACTCAGCCCTCTGGAAACCACTGTTTTGGAACCCACCATCCTGCACGCCGGCACCGCGCCCAATGTGCGCCCTTCCGAAGCGGAACTGTGGTTCGCCAACCGTCATTTCATGAATGCCGATGACGCCTTTGCCTATCAGGAGAAATTGGAAAAACGCATCCGCAATGTGACAGATTTTTTTGAAGATGCCACCGTGAAGATCCGTTTCATCAAAGGTCATCCCGTTCTGAGCAACACCGGCGAAGATGTGGATCGTGTAAAAGTACTTTTAGAATCAGCGGGACAAGAAGTCATCATCAAACCGCCCACTTTTGGCGGCGAGGATTTTGCCTATTACCTGCATAAAACACCCGGCTCTTTCTGGTATCTGGGCGGACATCAGGAAGGCACCGGCGGACACCACACCCCCATCTTTAACCCCAGCGAAGATGTGCTGTGGCAGGGCGTTTTGTTCTGGCTGGCATTGGCAAACGAAAATGAATAGGTATTTAGGTAAAAGTACTTTTGGAACCTAAATACCTATCCACCTACTCACCTCTTCATTTCATCGATGCGGTAGCCGAAGCCGGTTTTGCCCAGGGTGCTCCAGTCCAATTTACCGTCTTTTCGCGTATATAGTCCTGGATGAATGGCGGCTTCGGGTTTGGAGGCTTCGGGGAAAAACTGCATGCCGTTTGATTCCACGCCCATAATAGTGCCCGCGTAAGCGCCCAGCAACACATGCGGAATTTGCGCCAGCATGGGATTCGACAAATCCTGCACCATCAGCGTCATGCCGTGCGCCTTGGCCCAGCACAGCGACAGCAAAGCGCCGGTTTGCGTCTTACAGGTTTTCAGCGCCACGCCATTCCAGCCCAGGCTGCGGCCCAGTTTGATGAGATGCCAGTCGTGCGCGCTTTCGTCCATGAACAACGGCTTGCGCGCCGCCACGCTGTGCACATCGATTTGATGCTCTTCCAATTCATAGGGAAACGGCTGTTCCACATACAACAACATGCCATAAATGCGCGGATGCTCGTCGCGCAATCGATCCAGAATAGCATTCACATAATCCGGTTCCTGCACCGTGCAATTGAAATCGGTGGTCAGCCAAAGTACTTTTTCGGCAATCGCCAATTCGCCGATATCCACCACACGCTGATAATCCCACTCCGCATCATTGCCACGCAGTTTGATTTTCAAACACTTCAATCCATCGCGTCGAATCCAGTCGGTTAATAATACCGGATATCCATCTTGCGGTTCATTGCCGGTTAATTCGTCTTCACGAATCGGATCAAGCCCGCCCACCAAATGCCACGCATAGAGCTGCTGTGATGCGGGTTCCACCAGGAAATCCGCCGGATATTTGCCGGCAAATGACACATCGCTGCCCGCCGCCGGTTCCAGATAAGACGCCAGATCGCGATTCATATATTCCGCGGTGTAAGTTTCGTATGTTGGCACTTCATGCAGCATTCCATAGGCATCATGCAGCGCCAGATCAAACGCCGAAGCGCACACCAGCGCCGCCAGCCAGGGAATGGCCGCTTCGGGCGCGCGACCCTGATTGGCCTCGTGCCACACGCGTTTTAATGCGGTTTCGATAAAAACATGTCCCACTTCCATGGGATGGCCGCTTTCGTGGAACTCATTCCAGGCGATGGCAATGGATTGGGTGAGATCCAAAAGTACTTTTTCGCGCTCTTCAAAGGACAAACTGCCCGGCCAGACCCATTGCACGCTGAGCGGCGTCTCGCCCCAGCCGTCAGCGCTTTTGCCGTTGCTATCCGCAACCGTCATTTTCACGCGGGCACATTGCAAATGCGTCACCACTTCGTGACCAAACTTCAACGGCACGCGCGCTTCGATGGGAAGGAATTGCAGGGAAACATTTCCCGGAGTAATATCAGTTGATTTTGCCATAATGATTCGTATTTAAGGATACCCGAAAGTACTTTTATCCGCGCAGTTGCTCTATCCCGTAAAACCACAAAGAGAAAAACCTGATCGATATCAATATAAAAGTACTTTTTATTCTTCCAATCTTCAGAATCGCTTGCGTCCCAATGATTTGCCGCCATCCAGCGTGGCCCACTTTGGCTTGCCGGGAGATTCGCTGTCGCTACATCCGCCAAAGCCCCAATACATCACGCAACCATCTGTGGTAAATCGGGTAGTGGAAAGATCGAGCGCGGCAGCCACTTTCTTATCCGCCCAATCAATCAGCCACACCGCTTTGCCATCGGGCCGCATACGGAATTCAATCTCCCCATATCCGGCGCCAATAGAACTAATGGAATATGTCTGCGATTGCCCATCTTTGCGATGCCAAATCAAAATTTTTTCTGTATCCGCTGGGCCAAGTGTGCGACGCTCCAACGCCCGGTTTTCATAGCTCAAACTGTCGCCGTCAGGCAAATGCACCGAAAAAGAATTTAAGAGAATTGTTTCCTGCTTTCCGCCCAGCGATTTCCACTGCGCCGCCACCAGGCCAGCAATGAAAAACGCAACAAGACAAACTATTGCCACTCCCCTCCGTTTCATGTCCTTATTTTAGCTGATTTCTCTAAGGACAAAAGTACTTTTATCCCCTTGCAGCGCCGGCTTCGGAAATGGGCATCGATTTATGCGACACTTTAAAAGATATATTCCAACAACGGAATTGAGGAGGGCTTGATGAAAAAAGAGGGGACAAAACAGTCGCAGCGAACTGAGGGTAATAAATGGGTCAACTATCTCAAGAACCTGGGGATCGCCGGATTTTTCTTTTTCCTCGTTAAAGGTCTGGTGTGGATAGCTGTTTTTGCCCTGGGCGCAAAGGGCTGTAGCTCACTGGCCGGATAAAAAGCGAAACAGCATTGCAGGATAGGTTTCCGCAATGCTGTTTGTCGATGTTTTCTTATTTGCCGAAATGCACTAACCGGAACTGCCCCGGCGGCACTTCGATGGAAACAGCATTGTTCTTTACTGGCAATGTTTTGCCATTCAAAAGTACTTTTTTCGCTGCCGGAATAGGCGATTTCAGCATAATCTTATCATCGGCTGTTCCAACGAAATTCTCTACCAGAACCAACGCTTCGTCGCCACTTGCAAATGCCGTGTAATGCAAATCGGCATTATCACCTTGATATTCAACCGGCTTGCCATTTTGCAACAATTTTTCATAAGGAGTAAGTTCGGCAATCGCCTTGGAATGATAATAAAAATCCATCGGATCGAAATCGCCAAACCAGTAATAGGTGATGCCGCGCGAACCGTTTAAAATTGCTTCCAACACCATCGGCTCGGTAAGTTTGGGATCATATTCGCCATAAGTTCCCGCCGAAAGCCAGGGGATTATTTGTTTCGCCTGCATGTGATCGTAATCATAGCGAACGCGGTCAGCCACCATTTGCGCACGGCCTTGCACGTAAAGCGACGGCTGTGCCAGATCGATGATTTTTGGGTATATTTTGTCGAACCCGAAAATGCTATTATAGATGGCATTTTTGGGATCGGAGTTATACAGACCCACAATCATTTTGCGATTCGGAACTGCTTTGCGCATGGTGGAAACCAGCTCTTGCAGCACTTCCGTTCCCATATCAGTCACAAAATCATCCCAGCTTTTGCCGCTCGCTTTCCAGGCCGCCTGCACACGCGGATCTTTTTTCGATTCATTGACGCTGGCTGTCCACCATTCAATATCAAAATAAACTTGATCGGGCTGAATGGTTGCTGCCAAATCGGCGACTCGTTTCATCTCGTTGCGAAAGTACTTTCCGCGATATAAGATGTTCATCCATTTGCCGCGTTCACCGTTAATTTGTGTGAATAATTGTGCGGCTTCAGCATCATCAATCTTGCCGCGTTTGAGATCGGATTGCACCGTGTTCCACATCACATGAAAGGCCGATTCATTATAGACAATGCCATAACCGTCCTTTCTGGCCTGGTGGAGAAATTCCAGTTTCTTTTGAGAACCTTCGTTCCATGTGCCGTCTTTGTCCTTGCCAAAATAACGCGGAAAACTTGAAACCTGGTTGAACCCCATCTTCCGAAAATCCTGGAAGAAATTCGGCCATTGCATTTGCACGCTTTCGTTCATCCAGGCCAGGCTGACATCGATTCCCTTGATGGGATGCGTTTCGGGGATTTTTACAAAATCGATGGGATAACTCACGCTGTGCGAATCCTTGCCGTCCACGATTCCCGTCAAAAGTACTTTTGCGCCGGCTGGAATTGCCGCCGCCGGGTCTTTCTCAATCCACAACGGAGCTGCTTTGCCTTTGTATTCAAATTGATAGCCATGCATTCCGGGATTCGCCGAAGCGACTTCAGTGAAATCCGGTTTGGGAATGGGTAATAATTTCAAGCCATTGGGCAATTCGATACGAAAAGCTGCCGGATTTTTGGTTAAATCTACATTGGTATTATCCAAAATGGTCAGCCAGTTCGGCGTCACAATATTCGTGGTCACCACGAACGGTTGATGGCGCGGCAACACCGCTAAGCCATCGGTATAAACCTGCACTTGGGGAAATGACTCCAGCTTTTTTAACGATGCATTAGTATCTGCTTTCAACACCGAAATTTGATCGGTGAAAATGCTATTAACGGGAGTGACGCGAATGGCAACATAGCGCGCCATCACCGGCTCGCGGCACACCAATGGCACCATATATGCTTTTCCTTCTTCGGGAAAATAATAGCCGGTTTTGCCATCCGCCTGATTGGCTTCCGCCTGATTGAGCTTGACCGAATTTTGCAATTGATAATACTGCTTGCCATCAACGCTGGCCAGAAATTCTGCCGATTTGGGCAAATCCAAACTGCCCTGTTCATGCCCGCCCAAAACGCGAATGGCAATCTGCCCCACCGGCTGCACGGCCCCCAGATCGACCATCATCAAAACGCCGTTGGCAAGCCCCGGGCTCAAATACCAGCCGACGCCATCTTTGTTAAACCAGACGCGGTCATCTTCACGCGATGTTAGCGTTCCATCGGTCAAATCATACGGATCGTTCTCGTCCGTGGTGAGCCGGTAATTGGGCGCCGGCGAAAAGAAGACTTTCTTGCCGCGCGCCAATTCCGTTCCGGTCGTCAATGATTTCCATTGCGCACGCGATTCGGTTGCCGGCTGGCCAGGTTGATACTGGTAATCGACCTGGGCCTGCGCTGCTTGTTTGGTGCAACCTGCTAATAACAGACATCCTAATAATAAGCTGATTTTATTCATGGTTCTTTAAAAGTACTTTTATGGACATTTCACTGCCGACCAGGCCGCCCAGGCGGCGTCATTACAACTACTCACAGCGGGTGTGACATTGCTTATTTTTTGATTCTTTGCATGACCATCGAAATAAGCAATGTTAACCGTTTCCAAATGGCGCGCGGACATTGTGGCGCTGTAACCGGCGCCTATAAGATAACTCAATAGAGTTGTTCCACCATTCTCACTGGTCAGTTTGGAATCAGCGAACATAATCGATTCTGACGGTCTGGAAATAGCTGCAAGCGATAGTGTAACTCCACTTCCCCCTGACCAGTCAAAGGGGTTACGATTATAACCATAAGCGATATATGCATCATAACCACCCGTATAATTGTGATCGGCACTGGGGCAATTAAATATCTGCACACTCTTCACGTATGGATAGATGCTATGCAGCCACAAATGTGTATATTCGCCGGAACCTGCAACGCACCCGCTTGTAGAGCCACTGTTTTTTCCAGTTTCCATTAACAGAGGGCCACAGGTTGTTAATCTGACCAGCTTTTCATCATAATCCTGTGAATACATCATTGCGCCCAACCCCATTTGTTTCAGATTCGATAAACAACTCGCCCTCCGCGCACTTTCACGCGCTCTGGCAAACACCGGAAACAGAATCGCCGCGAGAATACTTATAATCGCAATGACGACAAGAAGTTCGATCAGGGTAAATCCCTTCATCCCGTTTTTCCTGCTCTGTTGTGGTCGCATCATCCATCACTCCTTATGTTGTTCAATCTTTACGCCGGAATGCAGCGCGTGGAATCGCCCTTTTTCAGCGACACCGGCAACACGCTTTTTTCCGTGTGTGTCTTTCCTTCCTTCATTTGCTCTAAAAGTACTTTTATGGCACGTTCGCCAATTTTCGCCAGCGGCACGCGAATGGTGGTGAGCGTGGGAGTGCATAAATTGCTGACTTCGGTGCCATCGAATCCCACCACGCTAATATCTTCCGGAACGCGTAATCCCTGCGAACGCAGCGCCTTCATCACGCCAATCGCGGTGTGATCATTGTGTGCCAGAATTGCCGTGCAACCCAGATCCCGCCAGCCTTCCGCGAACCAGGAAGTCATCTCCGCTGCACCTAATTCCAGGTAAGTGCACGAGGACGGCTTGTGAGGCAGGAAGCGGATTTGATCGGCATTTACTTCCAGGTCCATTTCGCGATGGGCGGCATGATAACCGGCCAGGCGTTGGCGCGCGATGGAGTCGTGGGATGACACCGATAAATACGCAATGTGGCGATGCCCATCTTGCAACAAATGCTGGGTGGCCATTTTCGCTCCTTCAAAATCATCCGGCACCACGCAGGCAAAATCGGGGCTGTGCTGAAAGAGCAATACATGCGGCAACGACGGCGGAATATCCATAACCAACGCTTCCGTCAAATGACAATACAACAACAATGCATCCATGCTGCCCGCTTCGATGCTTTCGGTCTCCGCATCCAAAAGAGCAATCTCTAACTCATGCCGCGCGGCTTCGCGCCGCACACCCACCAATATCTCCGTCACATAGGAATCAACAGAGCTCATTTGCGGCGGCTGATTAATGCGAAACAATACACCCAATTTCCGCGTTACAGACGGCTGACCGGCATCGGCCACATACACGCCCACCCCGCTTGCACTCTGCAAAATTCCATCGCATTCCAGCTTGCGCACCGCTGCCGTCAGAGTGCTGAAACTCATTCCCAGTTCCGCCCGCAGAGCAACCATCGGCGGCAATTTATCGCCCGGATTCAGCCGCCGAGCTATTTCCTCCAACCGCAAACACGCCTGCCGCAACCGCGGACGCTGCTGCAAATCGTGTTCATTCGAAATAAGGGATTCCCTCTGCATTCCACTCCGTTCCATTGCACTCTAATTTCATTATGCCACATCGCGGGAATTCTTAAACATCTTTTTTGGGATCAGGGAAAAGTACTTTTTGCAGAACATAACAGAGAAAGCCGGAGAGAACATTCTCTTCGGCTTTCTTTCTGGTTAAAAGTACTTTTACTTACAAATTCATGTTACGCATCAAGGACATAACTTACCCGTAGCCGCAGGTCTTTCCGCGTAACATGAATTACAAGCTCTCCCGCACTTCCAATGCCGCTTCCACCAAATGCCGCAAGGCTGGAACGGTTTCTTCATAACCGCGGGTTTTTAAGCCACAATCGGGATTTACCCAGACTTGTTCTTTGGGCAATATCTCCAACGTCCGGCGGATTTTGTCGGCCATTGTTGCGGCGTCCGGCACGTTGGGCGAATGGATGTCATAAACGCCGGGGCCGATGCTCGCGGGATATTGGAAATCGCGCAGCGTGGTGAGCATTTCGCCGTGCGAGCGGGCGTCTTCGATGCTGATGACATCGGCATCCATCGCGGCGATGGCGGCGATGATGTCGCTGAATTCGGAATAGCACATGTGCGTGTGAATCTGCGTCCGCGGCTCCACGCCGGAGCTGGTCAGGCGGAAGGCGTTGACCGCCCATTCCAGGTAAGCGTCCCAATCGGCGCGGCGCAACGGCAAGCCTTCGCGGAAGGCGGCTTCGTCGATCTGGATGATTTTTAATCCGGCTTTTTCCAGCTCCACCACTTCATCGCGAATCGCCAGCGCGATTTGATAGGCCACGTCACGGCGCGGCAGATCGTCGCGCACGAAGCTCCACTGCAACATCGTCACCGGGCCGGTGAGCATCCCCTTCATCGGCTTTGAAGTCAGCGATTGCGCGTATTTTGCGATTTCCACGGTCATGGCTTTCTCGCGCCACACATCGCCGAAAATCAGCGGCGGACGCACGCAGCGGCTGCCATAACTCTGCACCCAGCCCTGCGCCGTGGCGGCATAGCCGTGCAATTGTTCGCCGAAGAATTGCACCATGTCGTTGCGCTCCGGCTCGCCGTGCACCAGCACATCCAGACCGATTTCCTCCTGCAATTTCACTACGCGCGCAATCTCTTCACGGATGGCGGTTTGATAAGCGGCCGGATCCTTGGCGGCGTGCGCGCGGGCCGCACGCAATTCCTTGGTTTGCGGGAACGAACCGATGGTCGTGGTGGATAGAAGTGGCAATGGTAATTGCTGCTTTTGCAATTCACGACGCTCCGCTAACGGCGCGCGTTGAAAATCCTCTTTCTGCAGATGATCCACGCGATCACGCACAGCGGCAACATTGCGTCCGGCCATATGCAGCCAGCGGTCGCGCAATTGCTTCGCTTCTTCCCACGCGGCTTTTTCGGAATCGATGCCGTTTAAAAGTACTTTTGATAGCAACGTCAATTCCGCCAGACGTTCCTGCGCGAAGCATAATCCGCCGCGCAATTCTTCCGGCAGTTTTTCCTCGCTCGCCACCGTTTCCGGCAGATGTAATAGGGAGCAGGACGGCGACAATAATAAATTCTCCGCAGGGATAACAGCGGCGATTTCCTGCACCAATTGCAACGCCGCATCCAGATCGCTGCGCCACACGTTGCGCCCGTCGATCACGCCGAGTATCAGTTTTATGTCCGCAGGGAACGCCGTGTTCAAAATAGCGGCGCGGTTGCGTTCGCGTCCCGCCACCAAATCGATGCCCAACGCGGCGACGGGAAGTTTTGTCAGGCGTTCCCACACCGGCGCCACATACCCATAATAGGTTTGGACGCACAAGGCAGGATGCGCCTGCGCCAATCGCTCATAACACACGGCGAAAGCGTCCCATTCCTCATCGGTGATATCTGTCACCAATGACGGCTCGTCGATCTGCGTGATAAAAGTACTTTCAGCGTCGCCAGTCGAACTTACCCGGTCGCTGAGCGAAGTCGAAGCGCCCTTTTCCCTTCGGCTCCGCTCAGGGAACGGGCTTTCAGCGGCCAGCTCGCTCAGGATGCGTTCGTAGAGCGGCGTCAATTCCTGCAATCGCGCCGTTAATTCCGCGCCGGATAAACCCGCCAATCGCAAAAATGTAAACGGCCCCAGCAGCCACGGTTTCGCCGCCGCGCCCAACGTTTTCTTGGCGCGCCGCAACGCCGCCAGCGGCTGGTTTTCCGTCAGTTGAAACTGCTCCGGCAATTCCGGCACCATGTAGTGGTAATTGGTATCAAACCACTTCGTCATCTCGCAGGCCGGAACGCCATTGGCGCCGCGCGCCATCGCGAAATATAATTCCGGCGTGACTTCGCCGCCTTTCCAGCCGTAACGCTCGGGAATGCAGCCCAGCATCACCGCTGTATCGAGCACGTGATCATACAGGCTGAAATCGCCGCAGGAAATATGATCGATGCCGGCTTCAGATTGGATGCGCCAGCATTCCGCCTCGCGCTCCTGCGCCTGCGTTTGCAGCGTAGCAGCGTCCGTTTTGCCGGCCCAGAAATCTTCCAGCATCCATTTGTAAGCGCGGCCAACTCCCACGCGCGGGTAACCCAAAGTTGTTGTAGCGAAAGTACTTTTTTGCATTTTTCTCCTCGGAAAATTGTCCCTCGGAGAACGATAATTTAGGAAGAAGCGCTAAACAGCCGCGCCAAAAATACTTTTGGCGGGTGGCAAAAATGGCGTTTTCCTTTTCTCCGAAGGATTGATTCAGCCTTATCGCGGATGGGCATTCGGACTATTCTGTTATAAAAACAGAATTCACCGTAGCGGGACTGTGCCGGAATTGCACCAGGCTTTCCCCATGTTGCAGCCGCGCCACGACAGCACGGCTCCACGATTCGATATTGAATTTATAGTGCTGAGTATACTATTGCACTGCTCCTTCACGCCACTGAAATACGCCTGGCAAAAGTACTTTTTATAATGCCAGTGGACAAATAAATGAGTAGACTTACAGGTCATGCCACTTTTAGCTATTGAATGAGGCGATAACAAATTTGGGCTCGCTCAAAAATTTTTACAAATTCCGCCACAAAACAGACGGAACGTAGTCAAATAGAATGAGCAATCACACAAGGCAGATTCATTTATACTTTAAATAACGAAAATCCATAAAAAAGGAAACTCGATTATGCCAACAATTTTGATCATTGATGAAGATCCCGCGCTGTGCGAACAGGTCGGCCAATTCCTGAAAGGGGAAGGCTTTGATTCCCGGGCTGTTCACAGCGGAGAAGAAGGGCTTAATGCCGCACTGGAGCAGTCCTGTCAGGCCATCATTATGGAAGTATTGCTACCGGGTATTGGCGGATTTGAGCTATTGCGCCGTTTGCGCGCATCGTCTCAGGTGCCGGTTATTATCTTATCTTCGCGCGGCGACGAAGTGGATCGCGTGCTGGGGCTGGAGCTGGGCGCGGA
>Ga0182738_1000724_pt1 | contig 44207 bp, 37 predicted proteins | sample eDN5th30CBELigMG_FD_128876 | JGI IMG/M metagenome (GOLD analysis project Ga0182738, IMG submission 128876) | Enriched Miracle-Growth compost microbial communities from Emeryville, California, USA - eDNA 5th pass 30_C BE-Lig MG (version 2)... ...
ACTGGCTGACGCAGTGTGCTCCATCAGACATGACTGCCATGGGGCTGCTGTAGAGATCAGCTTTTCCGAACCGCAACGCCGGCGGGGATCAACCCCGCCGCTCAGAATACATGTTCATTCCACGCATGATGATCCATCACATGTTGCGTCCCGACGAGCGGCGGAGTTGAACTCCGCCGTCTTCCATGTGCCGGTCGCGCAAGACGATCAGTCACATGCCCGGATTCACCACGCATCCCCGTCGATCAGGCCTCATTTTCCCGGCTCACAGAGCCGGGGCACAGAGCCGGGGCACTCGACCAGTTGTGGACCCTGTTTTCCAGGGAGAAATGCCGGCGGGACGGAATTCCGCCGCTCGGGAAAGAGCAAATGTGTCCATCCTTCCACTGCCCGACGCAGGCACTGGAAAGAGCAACCTGCTCTAATGGATGGTCGCCGCGAGGGGACCCTGCCGGACATTCTGAACGTCAGGCTCTGACCCGGCATCGGTTGCGTCGCCGTTTGACGTTTTCCGGCTCTTTGACTATTGATCAGGCGAGGGCGTCATGAAGTGTGCAGAGATCCAGCAACCAGGTCCGGCTCAGGAACTTCGGATTGTGGAACGGCCTGACCCGCAGCCGGGTGACCGTCAGGTTCTAGTGTCGATCACCGCTTCCGCCGTCAACCCGATCGATACTTATATTCGTGCCGGCAGTATTCCGATGCCGGTCGATTTTCCCTATGTCCCGGGCTGCGATCTGGCCGGCAGCGTGGTGGCCGTCGGCCGGAATGTCACGCAGTTCAAGCCGGGGGACCGGGTCTGGGCGTCGAATCAGGGACTTTTCAAACGTCAGGGAACCCTGGCCCAGCTGATTGCCGTAGACGAAGACTGGGTCTATCCGACTCCGGCGGAAATGTCGGATCAGGATGCCGCCGCCGGCGCGCTGACCGGAATTACAGCTCACCTGGGGCTGCGGCAGTTCGCCAGTCTGCAGCCGGGTGAACTGGTCTTCGTCAACGGGGGAACCGGTGGTGTCGGTTCGATGGTGGTCCAGTTTGCCAAAGCACTGGGAGCCCGGGTCATCACGACCGCCGGAACAGAAGACAAGCGGGATCTATGCCGGAAGCTGGGAGCCGATGTCGCGCTCGATTACAACTCGCCGACGCTCGACAGCGAAATCCGGACGGCAGCGGCCGAGCATGGGGGCATCGGTCTGTGGTGGGAAACGCAGCGTGAACCCGACATGATGCGCACCATCGGCTTCATGAAGCGGCGCGGAAGAATTGTGGTCATGGCCGGGCGTCAGGCGCAGCTGCAGTTCACCCTGGGGCCGTTTTATGTCAATGATCTGCAGCTGCTGGGGTTTGCCATGTTCAATGCCACTCCAGCCGAACAGCGAGCCTGCGCGGAAGAAATGAATCAGTGGTACGTCCAGGGACTCTGGCGTCCGTTGGTCGGGCAGACATTTCCACTGGCTCAGGTCGCGGAGGCACACCAGCTGCAGGAAGACAACACCCTGCACAAACAGAAGACGCTGTCTGGTAAAATTCTGGTTCTGCCCACGGCGTGAATGACTGCCGACGGAAGAGGACCGGGGCTTGCCTGGAAGCAATCGCCTGCGGCCCTTTCACTCACAGTGCCGAGTGAAGCGGTTCCCGAAGCGAGCCTGACAAGGGAATGTTTTCCGACAGACCTGTCAAGGTTTCGGGGGCGTGTCGTCTAACTGCTGTTCGAGCCGATTCACAAACTCTTCGGTCAGTCCCGCCTGCAGACGTGCCTGACGCTGAAAGACTTCCCCTTTGGCTTTGGCCGGTCGCAACGGCCAGTGAAGATGCCGGTCGAATGCGTCCCAGTCGGAAAGGCCGTCCGGCTTCAGACGGCGCAGCCAGTCGATTCCAAAGCGGACGTGTTCGATTTCGTCGCGATGAATGACCCGCATCAGGGCGGCACTGCGTTCATCGCCGGCCTGGGAAAACTGTTCGGCCAGTTCGAGCGTGTGATCCAGATTCGCCCCTTCAAACACCAGTGGCAGCCCGGCCAGATAATCGAGCACGCAGGTGAAGGACATCGCCTTTTTCCAGATGTAACAGTTCACCGGCAGGCTGCCGAACCGGACTCCCAGGCGGGCGGCACGTTCCATGTGCATGCGGGTGTGGCGCTGTTCATCGACCATGATTCCCGCCATGCCCAGCCGGAATTCTGTCGGAGAATGCGGAAAAGCCAGCAGTGTCCAGGCCATGACTTCCAGCGCCTGCAGTTCGTGATTGGCCAGAATGTGATGGGCCACTCCCCGGCGGCCGGGATCGTGCAGGGCCGTGGGAGAAGGCAGCGCAGGAGCCGTGCGACGGGGAGCAAACTGCAGATCAGCCGGGCGGACCGGTTCCAGAACGCGCAGTGCATCTCCTGGCATTGAATCGGTCAGGCTGTTCAGATCGACCGGGGCCAGCTTGCGTTCCAGCTCGTCGGACAGCAGCACCTGTTCGGCGAAGTCTCTCAGTTCCATTTCTGCTGCCTGCTACCGACTGCCTGCTACCGACTGCCTGCTACCGACTGCCTGCTACCGACTGCCTGCTACCGACTGCCTGCTACCGACTGCCACTGTCGGGTCTACTGGCAGCGACACCGGCGGGAGCTTTGGGCCTACCGGAAGCAGTATTCGCCCCCGACGGCAAAGCCATGAGCCATGAACTTGCTGAGATGAGGATCCAGTGTGATCCCCGGGGCCGAATTCACTGAGGCGGGAGCGTTGTAATAGATATTGTCGAACGCCCGCGAAAATCCTCCGCCGATCATCAGTTCATAGGAGGCGAACAGGCTGAACTGCTCGGTCATGTGAAATTTGCTGTTGAGCGAGATATTGAAGATCGGCGCGAAACGGGTGCGATGCCCTTTGGTCGTCACCGGCGCTTCTGTCGTGGCGTTTGGATCGGTCGATGTCGTGGGATTGTAGATTTCCTGAGTGTGGACCGATTCCAGCAGGCTGTTGATCCCGGCCATGAATTTCGTTTCCGCTCCCAGTTCGAACCGCCACACGTTGGTCGAGGCTCGCAGCCCGATCTGCGGACCGAAGATATTGTTCCGGGCCAGAGACTCGACAACATGATTGAGAGTCACCGTGGAGCTCTGGGCATTCTGTCCATAGACCCCCAGCCGGTCTTCCAGCTGCAGGTAGCGGAAACCGATCAACGGCGAAAAGGTGACCGGGACATTGGGAGTGAACGGCTGGAAGACCCAGTTCGCTTCACTGCCAAACAGTCCGGTGCTCTGCTTGGCATAATACCCCTGATCAAAAATAATCATGGTGCTGTTCGAGACCACGCCATTATTCAGCAGGGTCATGCCGCCGATCACGGTGCCTGTGCCTGTGGGAGACTGTGTCAATGCTGTCGGGTTGATGGTGATCTGGTGTTTTACTTCGGCGAAATAGAACGCACCGACTTCCAGGGTCCCGACAGTGGTCGGAATGCCAATCGTGCCCTGCAGGCCATCGATATTGTCGTAGTTCTGATTCAGCGAAGGGACCACAGCAAAGGTGTTGCTGATGGGACCGGTGACCGGATCGACTGCCGACAGACGATTGGTGGAAGTCGCCCCGGACAGATCGGCCCCGGAGGAATTGGGCGCCCCGAGTAGAGTGCCGTCACCGCCGCTGATGCGCCAGTTCAGATAGTTGAAACGGACATAGGTGCGAGCCAGTGTTTCACGAAAGCTGAGATCGCAGGCAGCCTCGTAATCCCGAAAAGAACGATCCGGCAGGAGTTGTTCATAGATGGACGGGTCGCCGGTCGGGGCGGACGGTGCAAAGTAATTGGCCTGCTGCACGCCGGCAGCGTCCCACGGATTCTGGGCCAGGGCCAGCGTGGGAATCAACGCTCCGATCGCGAAGAGGATGCCGGTTATCCTGAACTTCATTTTGCCGATCCTGGTCAAACTGATTACCCAGGCCCTACGCGGTCTCCAGGCGAAAAGCGCGTGATGGCTCCGTATCGTGTGTATCGGTTCTACCGGAGCGCGAACTTAGGGGAACTTTTCCGGTTCAACCGATTTTGCCGTCAATCTCCCGAAAGCATTCTGGGGCGGCAGGAACGAAAGCAGCTCTTCAGCCGGTCGGGAAGAGTACCGACGCATGCAGAGCCGTTCAGCCGTAAAGACTGCGGAGAGAAGAAGTTCAGGGGCGTCGACAGCGGCTGCGGAAGAGGGGGCCATGCTTGCACCAGGACGTCAGGCATTGCGCGCACCGAAACAGCCCTGCATTGTTGTGCAGCATCTTGACGAGGTCAGAAAATGACTTCAGGCCGCCCCGGCGCGACCTGAAAGTCGTTCCGGAGCGGCCTGAACAGGGACCGATCTCAATGAGTTCCTGTTGCCTGGCAGGTCATCTTCCTGCGGGCAGGAACTCGGTTTTACCGCCCGCGCAGGGCAGCGAGCACTTCATCGGTAATAGCCCGCACCAGGGCGTCGGTGTCGCTACCGCTGGCTGCTTTCGACGAGACAGGCTGTTTGAGGTAGCCAGGAAAACTGGGCGGGGCGTCGAATGCCGCCACCTGCGGTTCCGGGGCATTGGCCGCTTTGTAACCGTCGCGGAAAGCGGTGTTGCCGCACAGGTCACAGTCTTCGAAATGGAACCGGGGATCATCGAAGCCCAGTCGCTTCTTCAGATCGAGCAGTTCGCGTGATTTCTGTTCATTCAAATAGGTGATGCCTCCTAGCTGCTTGGACAGAATCAGAATCCGGCAATAGGCATCGAGAATCTCGGTCTTCCAGTAGGCTTCTTCCAGCGTTTTGCCGAAGCTCACGGTGCCGTGATTGGTCAGAATGATGGTGTTGGTGGCCTTCAGGAACGGAACCACCGTGTCTGCGAAGCCTTGCGCTCCCGGGGTTTCATAGGGAGCCAGCGGGACTTCGCCCATGAAGACTTCGATTTCCGGCAGCACACACTGGGGAATGGCTTCCCGGGCCACGGCAAAGGCCGTCGCGTGGGGCGGATGGCAGTGAACCACGGCCTTCACATCCGGCCGGTGCTTCATGATCGTCAGGTGCAGCAGAATTTCGCTGGTCCGCTTTTTGGTCCCGGCCAGCTGTTTGCCGTCGAGATCGACCATGCAGATGTCTTCATGCTTCATGAAGCCTTTGCAGATCATGGTCGGGCTGCAGAGCACTTCATTTTCGCCGACACGATAGGAAATGTTGCCGTCGTTGGCGGCTGCGAAGCCTTTGGTATAGACACGACGGCCAATCTCGCAGATCCATTCCTTGATCTCGGGATTGTTGAACAGCGGGTGATACATAGTGGAACTCCTGGACTTTCTCGTAAAATTTTCGGCCGATGATTCAAATCTCTCGACAGGTTTCCGCCGCGATCGTCTGTTCTGGCGGAATTGCCGTCGTCATGGATGACGTTTGCTGACGGGCAGTTTCTGCTGGTGGATTCCCTGGGCGGCAAGTGTGGAAGGGTCGGTCGCGTTTCCGGGCCGGCGGTATTGACTGTGCTGGCGAGGCCGGGGGTATTTTCTATGCTGGCGGGTCCGGCAGTATTGACTGTGCTGGCGGGTCCGGCAGTATTGACTGTGCTGGCGGGGCCGGCGGGGTGACACGAATTTCATCCAGCAGAGCCGCACAATAGGCATCGATCGGTTTGACCCGGGGATGGAACGGGGCCGATGCTTCGGCTCCATCGCTGATCGCGATTTTTGATCTCAGATCGGCACCCAGTTCATCGAACACCACAATCGGCTCGCCCCGCCCGGCTGTGCTGGAGGTCAGGCCGGCCCGGCTCAAGGGAACCACGACCGTCCACACGGCCCCCTGCAGATCAGGATGGCAGCGCGCGAGCGTAACCCGGCCGATGACTTCACCAATTCTCATGGCATGCTTTCATTCGCCCCGAATGCTCAGGGAGCAGGGATCGACTGAATCTCCCGGAACAGGTTTTTCAATTCGAAATAGGTCCGGGCGCCGACATCCAGGCACCAGACATTTGCCCGCAGCTGTTTTCGAACCAGCCGCAGTTCTCCGGCGTCCCGAATGGCCACGGCCTTCACCCGTTCGTGGCGATTCGCCAGACAGGCCGCGCGATGTGTCTGATCTGCCAGAATCACCACCTGCGCAGCTCCGCCACGGGCGATTTCGCCCATCGCCAGTTTCGCCGCGTCATCCGGACAGCCCTGCAGTTCCCGTCTCCAGCTGCCGGAGAGTTCCTGCCACAGCTGGTCCACGGCCGGCGTGTTCCGGACCACGATCAGCAGACGCGAACCGCCTGCCGCCTGAGAAGCCTGCCCTGTCTGGGCGGAACCGGGCCGCGGTGAACCAGTCTGTTGCGGGGCGCGCACCACCTGCAATTTCTGTGAGGCAATCACATCTCTGGCGGCCGGGGTGATCAACGCCCGAGGGGAGACCTGCACCTGTGTTCCCGGTGACAGCTTCGACAGCACTTCGGCCGTAATGACCTGTTCGGACAGGGAAATTCCGGCATCGCCCCGAGTGGACGACAGGGACGAGCCCTGCCCCGGCTGCGCGGGATTGGTCTGTGTGCTGCCGGACTGTCGCGAAACCGGACGGGCAGACGACGTCTGATTGGGAGAGGCCGCAGGCATTGCCGAAGAGTCGGCAGGAGTCCCGATCTGATTCAGGACGTTCTGCACGATGCGGTCAATGACTTCGGAAGAAAGTGCCATGAACTTGCTGTGGTTTCAATGTCTCAGGAAAAAACCGGTTTCGATCCAGATTCCGTTCGGTTTCATTCGGCCGTGAAATGGGGTAATGCGTCAGGCTGGGCCATCACCATCCAGCGCACCGGCGTGGTTTTCGTACCCATCACTTCGCTGACCTCTTTTCCGTCGGATGTGATGATGACCTGTCCGCCGATCGGGGCTCCCAGACTGTCGATGGCCAGCAGCGGTTCTCCGTCATCGCCTCCGTCGGCCGTCAACGGCTGCACGATCAGCAACCGCCAGCCCTGCATGGAAGGGTGCTTCACGGTCGAAGTCGCGTTGCCAATGACCAGCGCCAGATTCATTGCGATGCCAGGAATTGAAGGCCATAAACAGAAACGGGACGTCTCAAACCAGAACTCTCCTCACGACTCTGCAGGCAAGACATTTCACGCAATCAGCGAGGTCCGCCGTTTGCGGGTAAATGTCAACGGGCTGGTCACTCCTTCTCCGGTCGGAGTGGCAATGCTGAAGGACAGATAGCCTTCGCCTCCCAGCCCCAGGCCGGCCATGCTTGGACCGTTCTTGATGAACAGTGTTGTGTTCATCAGCCGCCCCATGTGGTTCATCACTTCCACATCGCGGGAATGGATCAGGGCCGTGTGGCCATAACCATGTTCGAACTGGACGGCAAGATCGATCGATTCTTCGGTGCTTCTGGTGCGGACGAACGGCACGAAGGGCATCATCTGTTCTTCCGGAACAAATGGATTGCCGGTGTCTGTTTCTCCATACAGCAACTGGGTGCCGGCCGGCACACTCAGGCCGATTCTCTGAGCCAGAACGGCGGCATCCTGTCCGATGAGATCGCGATTGAGCACGGCATGCCCTCCCGGTTCTTTCGGAGGAGAAAAGGCCAGCTTCGTCAGGGCGTCGACCTGCTGCGCGTCCAGCCGGAAGGCTCCATGCCGGCTCATTTCCTGCATCAGGGAGTCGAAAATCTTCTGTTCCGCGAAGACTTCCTTTTCTCCAATGCACAGCAGGTTGTTGTCGTAGCTGGCCCCGGAAATGATCGATCTGGCGGCGCGGGCCAGGTCGGCGGTGGCATCGACCACGACCGGAGGATTGCCTGGTCCGGCGACGATCGCCTTTTTGCTGGCCTGCAGGGCTGCCCGGGCCACGGCCGGTCCACCGGTGACGACCAGCACCCGGACTCCCCGATGATGAAACAGCTCATTGGCCGATTCAATGGTCGGTTTGCCGATGATGGTCACCAGATTCTCAATGCCGATCGCCTGGGCAAAGGCCTTGTTGAAGGCCTGAACTCCGGCACAGGCGATTTTGGCCCCGCTCGGATGGGGATTGAACACCACCGTATTTCCGGCCGCGACAATGTTCACAATGTTGCCGGCCAGGGTCGGCAGGGAATGCGTGACCGGGGTGATGGCACCGATCACGCCGAACGGGTCGTATTCTTCAAGGGTCAGGCCGTTGTCGCCGCTGTAGCAGTCGGGCTTGATGAACTCAGTGCCCGGCACGAGCTTGATGATTTTGAGCTTTTCGATTTTATGGTCGACGCGGCCGATTTTGGTCTCTTCCATTTCGGCGCGACCCCACTGGTCGGCGTTCTGTTCGCACATTTCTTTAACCAGCCGCACCACGGTGGCCCGATCGGCCATGGTTTTGCGCTGCAGCTGTTTGAAGGCGTCGGCCGCGGCGGCAACGGCATCGTTGACGTTGTCAAACACGCCATAATTTCCGCTGCCGGATGACGGGCCGAAAGAGGCGGAAACATTTCCGGCCGAAAGAACGGGAATTCCCCCTTTTTTCAGGCTGGTCTGGCCGGACACCCGTCCGGCACTGCCGTTTGAGCTTCCTTTTCGCCCCAGTTCCGAGAGCACTTCTTCGACAACAGCGCGAATCGTGGATTCGTTGGCTTTCATGTAACGTTCCTGCCCCTGGATGAAAGGATTTCGAGAGTGCCAGCCGCCGAAAAACGCGGCGCTGTGATGTTGCGGCACTTATTGATTCAAGGCGTTTGTTTCAAGAAACCAGTTGAACCGGGTACGTGTGGGAAAGAGCACGCACATCAGCACAAACACGGCTCCAAAAATGACGAATGTCCACCACTGCCGCTCGATGATGCCTGCCACGGCATTCAGCAGGGCGGTCCCTTCGAGCAGGGCAAAACGGATCACCATTCTTCGCTGCCAGACTTCATGCAGCCGCACATCCGGCCGACGCGGGACTTTCCAGTGAGCCACCACCGCCAGCAGCAGCATGTTCAGAACCGTGATTCCGGCCATGATCAGGCTGACCCTGTTCCCGGCCAGCGTGACTCCCATGACCGAGTTGTTCACCACGAATGTCATAATGGCCGAGGTCGAGACCACACCCGCCATCAGAGCCAGTGCAATGATCTGCGTGGCTTTGAGCGTCGCTTCCGGGGTGTGTTCAATTCTCGGCATGTTGTTTTTCACGCTGTCTGTCTGAATGCGCCCTGGGCAGATCATTCGGCCGGATAGATCGAATGCGTGCCGAGCCGGACATTGTCCACGATGCCGATAATGGCACAGTCGATTGGCAGAGTTTTGGTCTCATCGGTAAAACGGGCACTGGACCCCTGCACGATCAGCACCACTTCCCCTTCACCGGCTCCGACCGTGTCGACCGCAATAAACGTCCGGCCTGTCGACTTCAGCGCGCCCTGGGACTGTTCATCGACCCGAAGCGGTTCGACAATGAACAGCTTCTGGCCGACCATGCTGGTGACCTTCTGTGTCGCTGTCAGATTGCCGGTGATCTTTGCGAGGAACATGGCGGGAACACCCTGGAAACGTGCCGGCAGATTTTGTGCGGTTTCAGCGCATCCGCCGGGGGAATCCGTCCTGAAGTCATGAATCTGTCGAAACTCACTGCCTGCGGGCAGAATCGGGAACCAGAGCCGCCGTTTGACGGGCGACAACAATTTCCTCATTGGTCGGAACCGTCCAGACCTGCACTCGTGAACCGTCCGGCGAAAGCAGTGTTTCCCCCTGGGCGGATTCGTTGCGGGCTGGGTCCAGCTCGATGCCGGCATAAGTCATTTCGGCACAGACCTGCCTGCGAACCAGGCGGCTGTTTTCTCCAATGCCGCCGGTGAACACGATGGCGTCGGCCCCGTTGAGCACTGCCAGATACTGGCCGATGTATTTTTTGATATCCGCGACAAACACCTGAATGGCCAGTTTGGCCTGCGCGTTCCCCTGCTGCGCCGCCTGTTCCACATCCCGCAGGTCCGGGGAGACTCCGCTGATGCCGAATAGCCCCCCCTGCGTGGCCAGTTCATTCAACAGCGTGTCGTAGTCTTTGCCGGAGAGCCGTTTGACCAGCCGCAATGCAAAGGGATCGAAATCCCCCACCCGATTGTTCTGCGGCAGGCCGCTTTGCGGGGTCATGCCCATGGAGGTCGAACGGGATTCGCCCGACTCAATGGCACAGACGGAACTGCTGCCTCCCAGGTGGCAGGAGATGATCCGGGCGTCATCGCGATTCAGGATCTGAGCCATTCGCGTGCCGATATAACGGTGGCTGGCTCCATGGAATCCCCAGCGGAGAACTTCATAGTTCTGCGTCCAGGCATAGGGGACCGCATAGGTGCGGTACTCTGGACGAATAGTGTCATGAAACGCGGTTTCGAGCGCGGCGACCAGCGGAATTTCCGGAAACGAGGCCATCAGCTGTCGCATGGCCCGCGCATAAGGGGGATTGTGTGCCGGTGCCACATCGGCCAGGGCTTCCATGGTGGCCAGCAGTTCTTCATTCACAATCCGGATACCGCTCAGACGCCCGGCGAAGACGGCTTTGAAACCAATCGCGGCGACTTCATCGACCGACTTCAGACACCCGAACTCCGGATGAGTCAGCTGATCAAGACACATCCGCACGGCGGCGGCATGATCGGGAATGCGGCGGTTTTCCTGCTGGGAATGTGTGCCGATTTCGACCTGGCAGCCGGAATCGGCATCCTGACCAATCCGATCAATCCCTCCCCGTGCCAGCTGCGTTTCCGACGACATGTCGAACAGCCGGTATTTGAAGCTGGTTGAACCAAGATTGGCGACAAGAATTTTCATCAGCGATCGACTTTCCGCAATCACTCTGCATGCCAATGGAACTCAAGCCGGTGCTGGGGACCGGCGCAGGGAGGCATTTTCGGGTGTTTCACTTCCGCAGGAGGCGTGTCTGCCTGCTCACTCCCCCGATCTGACAGCAGGCCCGGTTCACCGGTAACACCGGCTCACGGTAACACCGGCTCACGGCGGCCCGGGCTCACAAAATCCTCTGGCAGACCAGAAGCGGCACAGAAACGGTTATGGAAACCGGACTGAGCCGACAGGGAGCCGATCTGTTCCTGGCGAGTTCCTGCTGGAAAAGGCTCCCGACACAAACCACAGGAGACGGTCCTGGATCGGACCGGTCCGCCGTCCTGCAAACCCCCCGACACAACCGGCCCTGCCCTGCTCGCGACGAAGGATGGTTCCCCACGGAGGCGGTGCCGTCTGCAGCGGCGACAAAGGTTTCCAGCCGTGAGAACCCCTCACAAAACCTTCCGTGATCCGCTCGCGGAAAGGAAATTCTCATCATGTGAAGGGTTTTGTTCGCGGCTCTTAAAAGTTTTCCATCAGTCCGGCGCTGGCGCGGGCAATGACGTGTGCCGAAATCAGCTCGCCCACTTTGCTGGCAGCGGCCGCCCCGGCATCGACAGAGGCACGGACCGACCCGACGTCGCCACGAATGATCGTGGTGATGAAGGCGTTGCCGATATTCAGCTGCTTCACAAGGGTGACGTTGGCAGACTTCAGCATCGCGTCCGACGATTCAATCGCGGCCACGAGTCCTTTGGTTTCAACAAGTCCAATGGCTTCATTCATGTGACGAAATCCTGGATCGGCCGGCAGGGCCAGTGACAATATCTGATTCAGTAATGGTTCAGGCTCATCCGCACCGCGAGAGTGCAGCCATGTCAGATGGGCCGCGTTCCGCCACGCGGCGAGTTGCATTTCAGCAAGTGAAACACGTGCTGCGCGGGCCCGGGCCAGAGCAACCTGCTCTAGCCTTCCTTCTTCTTCGGCAGGATCGTGCTCAGGTCTTCGTGCGGGCGAGGAATGACCTGCACGCTCATGACTTCACCGATCTTGCTGGCAGCGGCAGCGCCGGCATCGACGGCGGCCTTCACGGCGGCCACGTCGCCGGTCAGAAAGACCGTGGCGATTCCGCTGCCGATCTTTTCCCAGCCGACCATGGTGACGTTCGCAGCCTTCAGGGCCGCATCCGTGGCTTCGATCAGACAGACGAGCCCTTTGGTTTCAATCATTCCCAGCGCTTCATTCACGCGAGCCATTGCACTTCTCCAGGATGGAAAAACAGGTGTTCAAAAAGTTTTCTGTCTCAGGGTGTGATGACCGAGATCCGGCTGGTCACAGCCGAATCCTGACCACGACAGATTCCGTTGACAGATTCCGTTCAAAATCAATCTGACAGGTTTTGGCCTGACAGGTCCCCGTCGTTCTGTCCGGCCTGCCGGAAGCGTGTTCCAGCCAGGCTTTCTGAAACCGGGGCAGTAAAAACGACAGTAAAAACTGCGGTCAAACCTGCAGTGATCACTGCAGGTCTCAGTGTTTGCAGCCACATCCGGAACCGGACTTCGGGGTCAGTTCCACTTTGGTGGCCCTGGTCAGGTTCACCGCGTTCCCTTCATCGGTATCCAGATGCACTTCCAGACGAATCTTGTGATCGCCGCCGCGGACCATGACATCTTCCAGCACCGTGCTGCAGCCGGGCGAGTTGATGCGCAGCTGCATGGCATCGCCGTTTTTCACGCCGTACCAGGCCATGTCCGCCGGAGACATATGGACGTGCCGCATGGCACGGATGACCCCTTCTTTCAATTCCAGGCTGCCTTTCGGGCCGACGATCAGGCAGCCGGGAGTGCCGGCCACATCGCCACTGATCCGGACCGGCAGGTCCAGGCCCAGGGAAATGGAATCGGTGAATGCCAGTTCCACCTGCGAGGCCCCGCGCGAGGGACCCAGCACGCGGACTTCAGGCAGCATGCGGCGACGAGGGCCGACGATGGCCACGGTTTCTTCCGCAGCGTAGTAGCCTTCCTGATAGAGCCACTTCGTGGGGGTCAGCTTGTGGCCTTTGCCGAACAGGATCTCAATGTGCTCATCGGTCAGATGGCAATGCCGGGCAGAAATATTCACCACCAGCGGATTGGGAGCCTGAGCCGGCACGTCGGCCGCTGGCTGCTGTTGGGGCTGCAACTGGCGCAGCAACACCGAACGCACCACCTGCTCCACGTCTTCACGCGAGATCGACATCGAGTCCACTGCCGACATGTTTTGCCTGCTCCTCTGACCTGTTGCGGTCGCCCCCCTTTGGCGAGTCGCAGCGTGTGCTGTTTGCCCGGTTTCTGCCCTGCCGGGTCTGACGGCCTTCCCTGCACCGTCTTGTTCTCTCTGCCTGCCTTGTTCTCTGCCTGCCCCCCGGTTCGCCTTACCTGGCGAGTGCCGGCATCGCCTGATCGGCGATGATCAGTTCGACGCCTGCCTGGTTCAGCAGCTCCTGCCATTCCGGCGAAACATCGCCGTCGATGACCAGTCGATCGACATCCTCCAGGCCGCACAGGCGGGCCAGCTCGGAATGCCCGAGCTTGGTGCCATCGGCGACCACGATCACCTCATCCGCAGACGCCATCATTTGCCGTTCGGCTTCGACCAGCAGGGAATTCGAATTGAACAATCCGGCCGAAGTGATGCCTCCGACCCCCATGATCAGCCGCCGGGCATGGACCTGTCGCAGGGCGGCCACAGTCAGTTCTCCCAGGGCCACTCCGGTGCGGGGATACAGGTATCCCCCGAGAAAGACCACTTCGACGTCCGAAACCCCCACCAGATGATTCACGATCGGCAGCGAGTTGGTCACCACCTGCAGCGACTTTCCGGCCAGATGGCGTGCCACTTCGAGAGTGGTGGTTCCCCCATCCAGAATGATCGTCTCGGAAGCACCAATCAGATCAGCAGTAACTCTGCCGATCTTCTGCTTCTCCCGAACGGCGAAATTGCGCCGATCGTCAAATCCGGACAAGGACTCGCCGACATACGCTGCTCCGCCCCGGGTGCGTCGTACCTGTCCTAATGCTTCAAGATATTCCAGATCTCTCCGCGCTGTCGATTCACTGGCCCCGACTTCTTCCGCAATCTCTTTTAGGGATGCAAATCCCTTGTTTTCAACCAGTTGCAGTATGTTATTCCGCCTCTGATCCAAAAGCATCGGGAACTCCGCCAGTTGATCCTCCCTGACACCGGGCCATCACTCCCTGTCATTTTGGCTCAATCTGATTTCAATTTCAAGCAATTATTGCCATTTTGTTTCAGAAGTTTTCACGTCGCGGTGATTGGTACTGGCAATCCGGCCCTGTTAAGATGCCGGGTGTGAAAATCGTCGGCGGTCCTTCGCGTTTCCATCGCATGAAACCGCTTCAATCGGCTGCCTCCCTGCAGGGTCCGCGGTCAGAGCCATCAAAGTCGTTACGAATGGAATATCCGGCGATCTCCAACGCACTCTCCCCCACTGCAGCGACTTCACCGTCCGGCGATGCCGGGGCTGTTGCCCGAACCGATTCCGAAATCGCTGCCGTCCGACAGCACCTCGAACGTCTCCGGCAGAACCTGTCGGGCATCATTCGCGGCAAAGAGCAGACCATCGACATTCTGCTCATCGGGCTGCTGGCCGGCGGTTCCATTCTGATGGAAGATGTCCCCGGCGTCGGCAAAACCACGCTGGCCAAAGCGCTGGCCCTGTCTCTGGATGCCGAATTCCGCCGGGTGCAGTTCACTCCCGACCTGCTTCCTTCGGATATTCTGGGGGCCTCGATCTATAACCCGGTCGATGGATCGTTCACCTTCAAAAAGGGGCCGATTTTCAGCAGCATTCTGCTGGCGGATGAAATCAACCGCGCCTCCCCACGCACCCAGTCGGCGCTGCTGGAAGCCATGAGCGAAGGCCAGGCGACGATCGAGGGAGTGCGCTATCGGCTCCCTTATCCGTTCTTCGTACTGGCAACGCAGAACCCGGTCGACTTCCATGGCACCTATCCCTTGCCGGAAGCCCAGCTGGACCGCTTTCTGGTGCAGTTGAAAGTGGGCTATCCCGATCGGGACATGGAGATTGAAATTCTTTATGACCGCGCGAGCATTCAGCCGGCGGAAATCACTTCGGTATTGACCCTGCAGGAAGTGACCGAACTGCAGGCCATTGTGCGGGCCGTGAAAATGGAACGCAGTATTGCGGAATATCTGGTCGATCTGGTGGGCCGCACCCGGCAGCATCCGCTGCTGAAGCTGGGAGTCAGCCCGCGGGGATCGCTCATGTTCTTTCGCGCGGTGCAGGCCTGCGCGTTTCTGTCCGGGCGCAACTATGTGCTTCCGGATGATGTGCAGCGAATGGCTGTTCCTGTCCTGGCGCACCGCCTGGTCCTGACGCCGAAAGCCCGCTATGGCAGCATGACCAAAGAACAGATCATCGAAGAAGTCGTCAAACAGTTGCCGGTGCCGGCATGAGCTCTCATTCCAGCTGGCTGACACGAAAGCTGCGGTACTTTCTTCAGTACCGTCTGACTCCCGTGGGCCAGATGGCGGTGTTTCTCATGTTTCTGAGTGCCAGCGGTGTGATCACCGTCGAAATTCCGATCTATCAGATCTTCTGCGGCATTGTGGCGCTGTTCGGGGTGGTCGAATTCTGCGGCACGTTGTTTCGCCCGCGTCTGCATCTCACGGTCACGTTTCCGCCCCGGATCACCACGGGAGAAACAGCGGTCGGGCTGATTGCGATTGAAAATCGCGGCTACTTCCCCGCCTACGACCTGATGGTCGGCTGCTTCCTGCTGCCGGCGCACCTGAAACATGTGAATGCGCACGAAATGATTCCCGCGCTCCGGCGGGGGGAACGTGCCATGCTGCCGGTCAAAATTCAGGCCGACCGACGGGGGGAATACGGCATCCCCCATATGTGGGTCCACAGCACATTCCCGCTGAATTTCATGCGGGTCGGAAACACGCCTGTGCCCATCAGCAAACTGATTGTGGTGCCTGCCTTTCAGCGGCTCGAACAATTTGAGATTCCCATTTCCCATCGCTATCAGCACGGGGGCATGCTGCTGGAATCCCGTTCCGGGAATGCGGCCGAATATGTCGGCAACCGCGAATACATTCCGGGAGAGCCGACCAAGCGGCTCGACTTTCGGGCCTGGGCCCGCGTGGGCAAGCCGGTCGTGCGGGAATATCAGGAAGAATTCTGCTCGCGGGTCGCCATCGTTCTGGATACGCAGCGGCATTCCCGCTGGCGAACACAGGAATCGCGCCAGGAATTTGAAGCCGCCCTGAGTCTGACAGCCGCGATTGTCGACTCGCTCGAATCCCAGGGCACCGTCATCGAACTGTTCGCAGCCGGTCCGGACCTGTTCTTCTTTCAGTCGGAAGACACCCAGGCCGATCCACTGGAATCCGTGCTGGAAATTCTGGCCGGACTGGAACCGATCCGATTCAATCCCTTTGACCAGGTGACTCCGGCCATTACCGAGAATCTGGAATCCACGTCGGTGGTGATCTGCCTGTTTACCAACTGGGATCCTTCCCGGGAGGCTTTGACCGATCAGATTCTCCGCAGTGGCTGCAGCCTGCGCGTGCTGCTGATTCGTGAACGGCCTCCCACGCATCCGTTTCCGGATGAAAAGACGCATATGGTCCTGTCCCCGTCCCAGATTCTCCGGGGGGACGTATGTATTCTTTGATCCGCGATGGTGTCGGTCTGGGACATCTGCCGGGAGGCCAGCGAACGGCCGCGGTCGGGCTGATCATTATTCAGAGTCAGCTGCTGGCCATGCTGATGAAACCGCACGACCTGCCGGTTCTGCTGCTGGCTCTGGCCGGCTGGTTTGCTCCGCAGTTCCGGCTGCTGATCCGGCTTCCGCTGCCGCTGGTCATGCTGCCGGTGATCTCTTTTTACCTGCTGCGGACACGTTTTACCCCGTCTGACTTTTCGGTGATGGGATTCATCGGCACGGAAGTCGCCTTTGAAGTGGCTTCCTGCTGCATCACCCTGCAGTTGCTCATGCTGTTTCTGCATCAGTATGCTGAACGCCTGCCCATCTGGCTGCTGGCGATTTCAGGCACCGGAGCGGTCTTCGGCGCAGACATCCGGATTGCCGGGCAGATTCGAGCCATTCTGGGTCTGCTGGTGGCGGCCTATTTTATCTTCTGGGCCATGTATGCCGCGACCAGCCGGGTTTCGCGCCCGGCCATTCCGCGGCTCAACCTGTCCCGCTGGGTCATTGCCATCGGGGCGCTGGGACTGGCCCTGATGCTGGGACGCCAGGGGGCCGATCTGTTTTTCCGGCATGAAAATCAGCTGGAACGGGTGATCAGCGATTTCATTTTCGCCACGGATACTTCCGGTGATTACCGGCATGGATTCTCGGGCACCGGCGGACTGTCGGACATGACCGCCCGCAAGTTCGATCATGGAGATCAGGTGGCCCTGGAAGTCGATGCGGATTTCAAGCCGGACTATCTGCGAGGCAAGGCTTTTGACCTGTACTTCGCCAATCGCTGGCATGTGACCGGAGAGACCCGCACGCTGATCCCCCGGGAAGAGGGGGTGCAGTTCCGGAACTTCCGGACGGCAGACAACCTGTTTGCCTTTCCGGAATCGCTGCCGGAAGACCTGAGCCAGATGACGGTCTGGCCGCTCGAAAAACATACGTCGGCACACTGCTTTGCGCCTCTGAACACCGTGGGAATCGTATGCGATTCGCCGCTGATGAGCATCGACATCAACGGCATTCTCGAGCGTCTGAGCGATTCCGAGTCGAACTCTTATCTCGTGCTGATGGCGAATAAGCCGCTGCCTCAAAATCCGCCGCTGGATCCCAAGTTCCTGCAGTTGCCCCTGCAGATGCATCCTGCAATTTCGAAACTGGCGCACAGTCTGTGTGACGGGCTGCCCACGACGCAGGCCAAAATCGAGGCGGTCACCTCGTTTCTGATCAGTAATTTCCGCTATGGGGAAGACATCAATCTGCCGCGAAAAGTCGACCGGCTGGCTTTCTTTCTACAGCATCGCCTGCCGGCTCACTGCGAATACTTTGCCACCGCGAGTGCCATTCTTCTGCGGGTGGCCGGCGTGCCGACCCGATATGTCACGGGATATGTCATCACCGGCACCAATCCGGTGGATGGACGCTGGGTCGCCCGACGACGGGATTCCCACGCCTGGGCCGAGGCCTATGACAGCGAACTGGACCGCTGGGTGACCGTGGAAGCCACACCGGCGCTGGGCATTCCTGCCCAGAAACCGGCACCGGCCGGAAATATTCTGTTTGAAGCCGCCATGGCCACATTGATGCGGCTGCAGGAACTGTTTGCCTCCGGGGCTTTCTGGAATCTGGCCCGGCGTCTGCTGCAGCCGGCGCTGGCGATGCTGCTGGTCCTGGCAGCGGGTTATCTGCTGTTCCGCCGTTATGGAACAGAGGTCCTGCCGCGTTTCCTGGCCACCCGCAATGCTTCCCCCATCGCGCGGGAGCGGATCTCGCTCGACCGCTTTCTGGCCCGCCGTGGTTTTGTGCGCCGTAACAATGAAACACTCTCGCAGTTTGCTGATCGACTGGAACGCGAAGCCCGGTTTGTGAATGCTGCCGAACTGGCCGGCTGGTACCGTCGATACACCCTGCTCCGTTTCAAAGAAGAACAGGCGGACGAGCCGGACCTGCTGCAGGGGGTTCGACAGGACCGCATTCGCATCATCCGTTCAACAAGGACAGCTCCGTGACCGCATCCCCATTGCCTGCCGACTGGATCGGCCGACAGGTCGTTCTCGATGTTGCCGCGCCTTATGTCTATATCGGAACACTCGCCGGGGAACAGGCTCACTATCTGGTGCTGGATGAGGCCGATGCCCATGACCTGCGTGATTCGAGCACAACCCGGGACCAGTATCTGATCGAAAGTGTCCGACACGGAATCGGCATCAACCGGCGGCGCGTGCTGGTGCATCTGCCGCAGGTGGTCGGTATTTCCCTGTTCGAAGACATCATTCCCTGACGGCCAGAGCGCCTCACTCCCGCAGGGGCCCCGTTCCGCCACGCGGGGAGAGACGTTTCATCGGGAAACGCGCGTACAAAGCAGCCAGCCGGCGGGCCCAGGCCAGCGCCACCGGCTCTCACACGGGAATTCCGGCCGAAGGGTGAAGCGCAGGCCGGGGGCCGAGGTGTCGCCGGCCGTCTGGGCGTTCTGGCTGTGGGCCATTCAGGCGGTCCAATGCATCGCCGCCGGTTGATTCGAGCATTCCCCAAGGCTCTGCCGGGGATCGCCTGCAAGAGTTCAGCCAGATTGCTTTCGTGACGGACGCCGGTTTGATAAAACTTGAAGTCTGAGGAATCTGCACCCGAAAACCGGCTCTTCCCCAGGCTGCCAGCCGGATTACTCTGCTCTGAAGTGCATTCCATTTTCCATCCAGCGGTGTGGAAAGTACGCAGTCACTTCAGATGCTGTGCCCGGAAAACGCAGCATTCTCAAATTTGAATGCAGTTTGAACGTGGATTGAACCTGAATCCTTCCGGAAAAACACGTGCCAGGCAGTTCTCCGGAATTCCGTAACGGCAGAGTTCAAATGCGGCAGAGAATGCCGCAGGGTTCGACTGCAGTTTTTCAGAACCGCTCACACAATTCGTTTCGATCCACTCGCTGCACAGCCAGACTTCAGCCCTGGAACGTCCTGGTTCGCGGCCTTAAGAGAGTGACTGATGTCTGAACCTGCAAAACTCGCACTCGCCGATGGAACTGTTTTCACTGGAATTCGCTTCGGTGCGGAAGGCGAAGTGTTTGGGGAGGTGGTCTTTAATACCAGCCTGACCGGGTATCAGGAAATTCTGACCGATCCGTCGTACAACGGACAGATTGTGACCATGACGAACCCGTTGATCGGGAACTACGGGATCAATCCTGACGATATCGAAAGTGACAAGCTGGCTTTGCGGGGCTTTGTGGTCCGGGAGCTTTGTCACGAGCCGAGCAATTACCGCTCGACCCAGACGCTTGATGCTTATCTGCGTGACCATGGAATCATCGGAATTGAAGGGATCGACACCCGGGCGCTGGTGCGTCGTATCCGCACCCAGGGAGCCATGACCGGCGTGCTCTCCACGGTCGATCTGGATGACAATTCACTGATCGAAAAGGCCCGGAATTCGCCCGGACTCGTCGGCCAGGATCTGATCTCGGGCGTGATGGCCCGCGAAAACCGGGACTGGCAGGAAGGTCTGCACGATTCTGTCCTGACGCCGATCACTCCGCACGTCTCGGCCCGGCCAGAAGCCCCGCCTGCCCTGCATGTGGTGGCCATTGACTATGGCATGAAGTGGAACATTCCCCGGCATCTGGCCGAATTGGGCTGCAAGGTGACGATCGTCCCGGGAACCGCCACAGCCGAAGAGATTCTGGCCAGAAACCCGGACGGCGTGTTTCTCTCCAATGGTCCCGGCGATCCGGAACCGCTCGAATATGCGGTCGCCACCATTCGCGGGCTGCTGGGAAAAAAGCCGGTCTTCGGAATCTGCCTGGGGCATCAGCTGCTCGGACTGGCACTCGGCGGAACCACCTACAAGCTGAAGTTCGGGCATCGGGGAGCCAATCAGCCGGTGCTCAACAAGCAGACCGGACAGGTCGAAATCACGTCACAGAACCATGGCTTTGCACTGGATGCCGAGAGTCTGCCGGCAGAAGTGGAAGTCACCCATATCAATCTGAACGACGAGACCATCGAAGGCATCCGGCATGACGGATATGGGGCCTTCAGTGTGCAGTATCATCCCGAGGCCAGTGCCGGCCCGCACGACAGTCATTATCTGTTCCGCCAGTTCCTCGACGAAATGCAGTCGGTCGGTTCCGGCTCAAAATGACCTGCCGTCATCGATCATAGCCACGTCGGCAACTGGTGCGGCAGAATGCCCGCCGGGTTTGCTGCAGGACAAGCAGACACAATTACCAACGGATCGTTTCTGGTCTTACGAGATTTCACCCAGGTTTTGAAACATGTCACTGCAACAGACTTTGATTTTGCTGAAGCCCGATGCCGTTCAACGCCGCCTGTGCGGCCGGATTCTGACCCGGATTGAAGAACGGGGCCTGAAGATTCTGGGTTTGAAACTGATGCAGATCACTCCGGAACTTTCCCGGCAGCATTATGCCGAACATGTCAGCAAGCCGTTTTACAAGCAGCTGGAAGAGTTCATTATCAGTGGACCAGTGATGTGCCTGGCGGTCGAAGGGCCCGGCGCGGTGCAGGTGGTGCGCGACATGATGGGCAAGACAAACGGACGGGAATCCGCCCCGGGCACCATCCGTGGTGATTTCGGATTGTCCCGGCAGTTCAACCTGATTCATGGCAGTGACAGCCCGGAATCGGCCCAGCGCGAAATCGCGATTTATTTCGCTCCCGGAGAACTGCAAAGCTATGCCGCGTCGCTCGATCATTCGGTGTGTGCCGGCGATGAAATCTAGAGCAGGCCTCTGACTGATCCGCAAGACTGTGGAGACCGGCCTGCTCCACAGTCTTTGCCTCTGTTCTGTGCGCGACAGCTTTCTGTACTCACAACTTTTCTGGCACGCGCAACTTTTCTGACAGAGCCGTACTCTGCGCGTGTCTGCCGTCTTCACGCGCTGCTTTCCGCGCGCTCTCTTCCGCATACCTGCCTGACCGTGAAAAATTTTTCTGGCAGATCAGGAATTGCCCAGAATAGCCAGGGCTCACCAGCGAACAGCCTGTCGCGCGTTTTATGTGGCTCCGGCGCAATGCGGGCACGAGTAGTGCAGACTCAAACGGTCTGTCTGCCATTCCGGTTCCGCCGTGCCTGATTCCACACGGATCAGATGCACCACTCCCCGGCCCAGTTCCAGGGCGGTCTCGACGGAATCGGCGATGCGTCCACGGGATTCCTGATCGACTTTTACCCGATCCACGACCGCTTCCACCAGATGTTCGCGCTTGTGGTCGATTTTGGGGATTTCTTCCAGCAGATGGGTGTTGCCGTTGATGCGCACACGCAGAAACCCCTGCGTTCCCAGGCGGTCCCAGAGTTTGTCGTAGCTCTGTCCGACCGGCACCTGCAACGGCGCGGCGATATAAAGCCGGGTGCCTTCCGGCAGGGCCTGCACCCGTTCGACAATCTGATCGGTTGTCTGGCGGGAAACCGGCTGCTGACAGTCGGGGCAGAACATCGTCCCCAGCCGGGCAAACAGCACGCGCAGATAATCATAAATTTCGGTCACCGTGCCGACCGTCGAACGCGGGGTGGCTCCGACGGTTTTCTGCTCGATGGCAATTGCCGGTGACAGGCCGGAAATGTGTTCCAGCTTCGGCTTGGGCATCTGCCCGAGGAACTGCCGGGCATAGGCCGACAGCGATTCGACATAACGCCGCTGCCCTTCGGCATACAGGGTGTCCATGGCCAGAGACGTTTTGCCAGAGCCGCTGGGGCCGCAGAACACGCTCATCTGATCGCGCGGCACCGTGACATCGACCGACTGCAGGTTGTGCTGCGCCGCTCCGCGAATGACGATCTGCGTCGATTCCGGTTCGGTCGACTTCTTTTTCGGCTGCGGACGAATGGTCGAGCGTGTTCTGGCCTTCTTCGGAAACAGAATGGGAACCAGGGCCTGCCCGGTATGGCTTTCCTTGCAGGCGGCGACCTGTTCGGGGGTTCCTTCGACGACCAGTTTTCCGCCCCCGGCCCCCCCTTCCGGGCCCAGGTCGATAATCCAGTCGGCGGTTTTGATCACATCCAGATGATGTTCCACGACCACGACGGTGTTGCCGTCTTTCACAAATCCATGCAGCACTTCCAGCAGCTTGCGGACATCTTCAAAGTGCAGGCCGGTCGTCGGTTCATCCAGCAGATAGAGTGTTTTTCCGGTCGAGCGTTTGCCCAGTTCCCGAGCCAGCTTGATGCGCTGGGCTTCTCCGCCGGAAACAGTCGGCGAAGGCTGCCCGAGCTTCATGTAGTCGAGCCCCACGTCATGCAGTGTCTTCAGGACGCGGTGAATTTTGGGATGATTCTGAAAGTGCTTCAGGGCTTCCTGCACATCCATGTCCAGCACATCGGCAATCGACTTGTCGCGATATTTGACTTCCAGCGTTTCGTGATTGAAACGTTTGCCGTTGCAGACGCTGCAGGGAATCCAGATATCGGCCAGAAAATCCATTTCGAGCCGGGTGGCACCGTTCCCTTCGCAGGCTTCGCAGCGTCCTCCTGCGACATTGAAGCTGAACCGTCCGGGCTGATAGCCGCGCATCTTCGCCTGCGGCAGTTGCGTGTATAAGGCCCGGATTTCATCAAACAGTTTGACATACGTGGCCGGATTCGAACGGGGGGTCCGCCCGATGGGGGACTGATCGATATCGATCGCCTTGTCGATCTGCCTGAGTCCGTTGACCCGTTGATGGGCTCCGGGCGAGCCTTTGCCGCCGTTGACGTCGCGATTGAGGACTTCCCAGAGAATGTCATTGGAGATGGAGCTTTTTCCAGATCCGCTGACGCCGGTAATGCAGACGAACAGCCCGAGCGGAATTTCGACGTCGATTTTCTGCAGGTTGTGATGCGTCGCGCCGACGATCTTGATGCGATTTTTTCCGGGAACGCGGCGCTCCTGCGGAATGGGAATTTCCGCCCGGCCGGACAGAAAAGCGCCTGTCAGGCTGCGGGGACTTTCCATCACATCCTGCACCGATCCGGACGCGACAACTTCTCCCCCGCGCACTCCCGGACCAGGACCAAAGTCGATCACATGATCGGCGGCGCGAATCGTGTCTTCATCGTGTTCGACCACAATGACCGTATTGCCCTGATCCCGCAGACTCAGCAGGCTTTCGAGCAGCATGTCGTTGTCGCGGGGGTGCAGACCGATCGACGGTTCATCGAGAATATACAGCACGCCGACCAGCCCGGAGCCGATCTGCCCGGCCAGGCGGATTCGCTGCGACTCCCCGCCCGAGAGCGTGGGGGCGGACCGGTCGAGTGACAGGTATCCCAGCCCGCATTTCTTCAGGAAACGCAGGCGGCCTCGAATTTCCTTCACGGCCTCTTCGGCAATCAGCTGCTGCGTTGGATTCAGCTCCAGAGACTCGAAGAACTGCACAGCGTCATCCACCGCCAGACTGCACACCTGCGGCAGGGAAAGAGCCTGACCGGTTTGCAGCCGAGCCCGCGAGCGGATCAGCACATTCCGGGCCTGGGAATTCAGGCGGGTGCCGGCACAGCTGGTACAGGGAATCACCTCCATGTACTTTTCCAGCTGTTTGCGCCGCATGGGGTTTTTCCCCTTGATGTATTCCTGCAGCAGTTCATCCAGCAGGCCGGGCCAGGTGCCCCCATGCTTCCAGGCTCCGCCGGAATGGCGCCAGGTGAACGTGATATTCCGCTCGCCGGTGCCGTGCAGAAATTTTTGCTGCGCCGATTCTGGAAGATCCTCCCAGGCCGACTTGAGCAGCGCGCCCGGCTTCAGGTGTTCTTCTTCCTCAATCGCCTCGGCCACTCCCTGCAGAATGTGTCTGCGCCATCGCCCCAGCTTGCGGAATGACTTGATGACGTCGAAGGCTCCTTGCGAAATCGACAGTTCCGGCTGCAGAATCAGGCGCTCGAGCACGAAATCATGCCGCTGCCCCAGGCCGGTGCAGTCCTTGCACATGCCCAGCGGGCTGTTGAAGCTGAACAGCTGCGGTGAGGGGGGATCGTAACTGATTCCGCAGGCGGGACAGGCATAATGCGAGGAATAAAGCCGTTCCCGTGTTTCTTCTCCTTCGGTCAGCACAATCAGCCGGCCTTCGCTGAGTCGGGTGGCGGCTTCAATGGCATCGGCAATTCGCGAACGCTGCCCTTTGCCGGCCGTCAGGCGATCGATCACGACCTCGATCGTATGCTTGAAGTGCTTCTTCAGGCCCAGATCGTCAGACAGGGCCACCACTTCGCCATCGACCCGGGCCCGCACAAATCCCTGCTTCAGCAAGTCCCGAAACAGATCTCGAAACTCTCCTTTCTGCTGTTGAATCAATGGAGCGAGAATCTGATATCGGGTTCCTTCCTCCAGAGCGAGAATGCTTTCGAGAATCTGGTCCACGGACTGGGCGGTAATCGCTTTTCCGCACGAAACACAATGCCCTTCCCCGACCCGGGCGAAAAGCACCCGCAGGTAGTCATAGATTTCTGTAATGGTGCCGACGGTACTGCGCGGGTTGCGCGAGGTCACCTTCTGCTGAATGGAAATCGACGGAGCCAGCCCGGTGATCAGGTCGACTTCCGGCTTGGGCATCTGTCCCAGAAACTGGCGGGCATAAGTCGACAGCGATTCCACATAACGCCGCTGCCCTTCGGCATACAGCGTATCGAACGCAAGCGAACTTTTGCCTGAGCCGCTCACTCCGGTCATGCAGACCAGCTGATTACGCGGAATGGTCAGCGAAACACTGCGGAGATTGTGTTCTCGCGCCCCGCGAATTTCGATATCGGCAGCGGCCATGCGGCGTGACTCTCATCCAGTGAGGTGTACAAAACATCATTGTAACACCGTCGGCGGTTCCGTCATGTCTGCACGCCCGGAAATGTGGCACCGGGAAATTTGGGCGGATGACAACAATGGGAAGACGGCGGAGAGAAACTCCGCCGCTCGCTGGTCATACCAGGGGCTGGCTCGCCGCGTGTGGAATGAGCGCCGCGTGCCCCGGCTGTGCGTGCCGGGAAAATGGCGATGTTCTCCCTTACCAGCGGCGACTGCCTCGCGGCTTGCCCGACAGGTGATGCAGACGATCCTGGGGGGCCGGAAGTCGAGGCGGCTGCTCGCTGGAGCCTTCTACCCGCAACGGGCGTCCTTCCACAAAATGACTGCAGCCACAATGGCCCATTATGCTTAACTGCAGTTCCACCAGATGCTCCTCGACACACCTGCCGATCGTCTTCTCATTGATCGCCGCATCCGGTTCGATCTGCCACCAGCGACACGCCCGACACAACCCCCAGTTGTCGTTCATGATGCATCCTCCCGTGCCGATTTTTCGCTGCCGCGCCGCAAAGGGATTCAATGCATGAAGGTCTTTCCCCGCGAGCAGGCCAGAACAGACTGCGCCAACGGTTCTGAACTCTTCACTCCCTCCTGGGAATGGAAAAGCAAACTCAATGCCGGCCTGCAGCGGAACCAGCCGGAAGACGCCCGGGACTGAGTCGATGGCGTTGTTGTTCGGCTGCATGGAGAGGCGCAACTTGATTCTGCTCAGATGCTTGTGGAAAGACGTTTTCGTTCCGCCCGGTCCCGGCCGACTGCGAGAGAATGAAGCGGGCCTCAGTCAGGGCTGCATGGCCATCGCGCTGACTGGTTTCATGCGGAACAGGCTGCCGCGAGGGGGAAGACCATGGCTGGCGTTTTTTCAGCCTGAATCATTCCCCCGGGCGATGTGCGAGACGAGATGAGCGCTGCCGCAATGACTTCTGCGGCGGGGTCCCTTCGATCAGTCGTCGCAGAAGTGTTTCGTTGACGCATCCCCGAAAGCGAATCCGGCCGTCAATTTCGACCACCGGCACGGTCGTCTGAAACTGCGTCTGCAGCCAGGGATCGTCCTGGATATTCACTTCCGTCGGTACCGGCAGCCAGGCGCGATGGTTTCCCAGCGTTTCCATGGCAGATTCGCACAGCGGACAGTCGGGATGGGTATAGACCACGATCGACCGGAAACGTTTGCCGGGTGTCGAAGGGCTCCAGGTCGTCTGCCGGTACGCCTGCCGCCACGAAATGCGCATTCCGAAGAACAGCAGCCCGGCCGAAACCAGTCCCCACATCGGAGCATTCGACCGGATCAAAGCGTGCAACCTGTCAGGGAGGTTCGAGAAGGAGGACATCAGGAGCAGCAGCAGCCCCAGCATGCCCAATGTGCTCAACACCAGCCCTGTCGGATCGAAAGATCGGGGGGGCGACGGCATCGAACAGGACATCGAACCGTCTCCTTCCCCAGCGAGCCCGGGGGCTTTGCGAACAGCCTGCCAGGGGAGCCCCCTGCAGAACGTCTGCGTTCCTGGAATTACTGCCTGGCGCCGGGAACCGTGGGACGGGGGGCACCGGACAATTCCAGCGAAGGGCGTGGATACATCGGGACAGTCGTCCGCCGCAACTGGACGTCGAGCAGCTCGCATTCTGCCTTCCGCAACACACGCGCGAGATGCAGATTCAGACGTCCTGTCATTTTCTTTTCTGAAGCCGGCTGTGACTCTCCGGATTCCATTCCGCTGCCTGCTGCATTGACCACTGGATCCCTTTCGTTGCAGTGCCCATCGGTAACGACTTTCCTATCGGCGCGCAGAAGGGGGAGAGTCGGCAGATTTGCTCGCCCAGCTACAGGCGGCACAACCGCTACAGATTTCGCCCGGGGAAAACCGCCATTCAGTGTACTCCAAGTGATTTCAGGAGAATGGCTTGTGTTTATTGTCGCCGGGGCTACGGAACACCCTGGGCGAAATGAGCCGGCCAGACGGCCGGCGAGTCCCCGGCGGCGAATCCGGTTCGGCCGGTCGGCCTGGTCCGGAGACGGCATGCAGTGTTGGCAGGTCTCGCTGCTGTGAACTGCATCACTTCCGGCAGGCAGCACGTCGCCGTCGCCGGGGAGTTCAGGTCTGGTGCCGCGCACAGTTCTGATCACTCCTGACAAAACGGGCTCTGATCCGCTTGCGGACAGGGAATTTTTATCACGGGAGAGGCTGGGAGCGCAGGACAAAAAATCAGGACGCCTGCAGGATTCTGGGAAATTCCGCGTTCACCTGATGGCCGGACTTCGTTAAAGAGTGCAAATATTCCGGGAGTGCCCTGTCAGGGCTTCGTTTTCGGGAACATCATCGCGAAACGTCCTCCGTTGTCGGACGTTCCGGTTTGACCGACCCGAATTTTTTAAGAGCCGCGAACATAACCTCGTCAGACCATGAAAAATTTCTTTCCGCGAGCAGATCGCGGAAGGTTTTGTCAGAGGTTCTCAGTTCGACTTTCGCACTTTTTAACAAAATGGCCCGAATTCACGAATGGTGTTTTCTGTAACCAGTTTGACAGAAACAACTTGCAACTTTACATGAACATGCAGTCACCTCGCTTGTAGGTCATTCCTGTCTATTGGGTTACGAAAAAGTGCGAAAGTCGAACTCAGGTGACAAAGCGGTCGTTCCGTTCACTTCCATTTCTGGTGGTCCTCAGCAAGGCATTTTTCCATGGCAGATCTCACGAAACCGTTCGGGTTCGACCCCATGAAGTCGGGCTGGTCCCTGTTCGACGAGTTCAAGAATTTTGCATTCAAAGGCAATGTGATCGACCTCGCGGTCGGGGTGATCATTGGGGGTGCTTTCGGCGGCATCGTCAATTCTCTTGTCAAGAACCTCATTATGCCGATCGTCAGCGCGTTCACTCCCAGCAATCAGAAATACATCGAGTGGACTTTCCCGCTCAACGGGCATGAGATTCCCTATGGCCTGTTTCTGGGAGATGTCGTCAACTTTCTGATCGTGGCCTTTGCCCTGTTCATCTTCATCGTGAAGTTTCTGGGCTGGCTGATGAAATCCCGCAAAGAAGAAGCGGCCCCGGCCCCCACAAAAGACCAGCAGCTGCTCATGGAGATCCGGGATCTGCTGGCGGAAGATCTGAATAAGAACCCCTCACAAAACCTTTCGTGATCCGCTCGCGGAAAGGAAATTTTCATCATGTGAGAGGTTTTGCTCGCGGCTGTAAGAACCCGGCCTGACAGACAGAACTCGCCTCACTCCTGCAGGAAGCGTCTTTCTTGAGTGGCGGAGCCCGGCTCCGCCCTCTTTTCTTTGCTGGTCGCTAGTTGTCTTTCGTCAGGGGGCGCAGTCGGTTTGGTGCCGGCGGAAGGCGAATCACTCCACGGTCACGCTTTTTGCCAGATTGCGCGGCTTGTCGACATCCAGTCCCCGTGCCAGGGCCGCATAATAAGCAAGCAGCTGCAGGGGAACGCTGGCCACCAGCGGCGAAAGCAATGGACGGGTTTCGGGAATCATGACGACGTGCCGGGTCAGCTTTTCGATCTGGGCATCCGGCCGGTTGACGATGGCAATCACTTCACCTCCCCGGCTCCGGACTTCTTCGATGTTCGACAGAATTTTCTGATAGGTCACATCGCGCGGGGCAATGACCACCACTGGCATGCCGGCATCGATCATGGCAATCGGCCCGTGTTTCATTTCTGCAGCCGGCAGACCTTCGGCATGCAGATAGCTGACTTCTTTCAGCTTCAAGGCTCCTTCCAGCGCCGTGGGATAATTGATGCCCCGTCCCAGATACAGCCAGTTCTGACGCTCCGAGAAGATTTCGGCCAGTTCCTTCATCCGGGATTCCAGAGCGAAGGTCTGTTCGATCAGGTCCGGCACCCGTTCGAGTTCTTCCAGAAAACCGGCAATGGCTTCCCGTGACAGGTGGCGACGGCGGCCCAGATAGAGTGCCAGCAGGGCCAGCACGGTGACCTGTCCGGTGAAGGCCTTGGTGCTGGCGACCCCGATTTCGGGCCCGACATGCAGATACACTCCGGCATCGGTTTCCCGGGCGATGGACGACCCGACCTGATTGACGATGCCCAGCACGCAGGCACCGCGGGTGCGCACTTCCTGTAGCGCGGCCAGGGTGTCGGCCGTTTCGCCGGACTGCGAAATGGCAATGGCCAGAGTCCCTTCTTCGATCAGCGGGTTGCGATAGCGCAGTTCGCTGGAATATTGCACCTCGGTCGGCAGCGCGGCCAGTTCTTCGATCAGATATTCGCCGATCAGCCCGGCATGCCAGGCACTGCCGCATCCGAACAGCAGGACACGGCGAAACCCGGACATCCGGCGTTCGAGTTCTGTCAGGCCTCCCAGGGTGACGCTGGCCGTGGCGGCGTGGCTGCGTCCGCTCAAGGCCGTGCGCAGCGAGTCTGGCTGCTCGTGAATCTCCTTCTGCATGTAGTGCTGGAACCGGCCCAGTGCGATGCGCTGCAGATTCTGTTCGATCGGTTCAAAATCGATGCCGACAGGCTCGGCATTGATGGTGGTCAGCTCCAGTCCGGTGGACCGGATGATGGCCAGTTCCCCATCCTTCAGAAACACCGCCTGCGGAACATGCCCGGCCAGTGCGGCCGGATCGGAGGCCAGAAAATATTCCCCGGCCGGTGACACACCGATCACCAACGGGCTTCCCTGACGTGCGGCAATGAGCATGTCCGGTTCGTCCGCACACAGCAGGGCCAGGCCGAATGTTCCCTGCACCTGCTGGAGTGCTTCGCGAATACTGCTGAGCAACTGTCCGCTGCGGGTGTAATAGTGCCCGATCAGCTGGGCCAGAACTTCGGTATCGGTCTCGCTGTGAAAGGTGATTCCCTGTTCGGTCAGGCACTGCCGGAGTGCGGCATGGTTTTCGATGATGCCGTTGTGAACGATGGAAATGCGGCCGGAGGCATCCAGATGCGGATGGGCATTGGCCGTGCTGGGACGGCCATGCGTGGCCCAGCGGGTGTGGGCGATGCCGACCGTTCCGGGGAGCGGATCGGTGGCGAGCAGCGTCTCGAGCGCGCTCACCCTGCCGACGCTTTTCCGCACGGCCAGTTCGCCGTTCTGCACCACAGCCAGTCCGGCGGAATCGTAGCCGCGATATTCCAGTGTCTTCAGGCCGGCCAGCAGCACTGAAACGGCGGGGTGCGCGCCGAGATATCCGACAATGCCACACATGTGTGTTCAGTCTTTGAGCAGGTGGGATGCACGCGCTGACGCGGCGTACTCTGAAAGACGCTTCGTGCCCTGAAGGACAATTGCATTCTGATGATGAAGATCAGTGATTGAAAATGAATTCCCGGCTCGATAAGAGCGCCCAGAACAGGTCTTCCACGATCGCCTTCCGCTCCGATTCCGGTGCCTGGGCGATCTGATCCACGAACGCCGTGCGTTCTTTCGACGTGGGATAGCGTGCCAGGCAAGTCAGATAAGCCTGATCGACCAGTGTTTCCGGAGCCATGCCCTGTTGCAGTTGTGCTGAAAGCTTCGCCGGACGGCCCCGGGCATTTTCCAGTTTCTCGTTGATGGTCGTGCCGTTCGAAATGTGCAGCACCTGCACCATGCTCGGCTCGTTCGAGCGTTCGCACTCGCACACAATGTTGCGCTGATTCCGCCCGAAGGTTTTCAGGAAGTAGGAATCGACCGAGGCGTCGTACAGTTGAATGGCGCGTGTTCCGAGCGGGTAAAAATCGGTTTTCTGCACGTCCGCGCCCGGAAAGGCGATTTGTGTGAAGGGGGTGGGAATGCCGGTCGCCTGGACCACGGCATCATGCAGCACCTCCGCGTTCAGACGCCGGGGAAGGTAATGGCTGTAGAACCGCAGATCCTCTTCATTTCCGGGCACGGCATCGCTGGAACGCTGATAGGAATTGGATCGCAGGATTTCGCGCATCAGGCTTTTGAGGTTGAACTTTTCGGCAATCACAAAGTCGGCGGCCCGCTGCAGCAATACCTCGTTACTGGCCGGATTGGACATGCGCATGTCATCAACCGCGTCGACCAGACCGACTCCGAAATAGTTTGCCCAGACACGATTCGCGACGGAGCGTGCGAAATAAGGATTCTCAGGACTGGTGAGCCAGGCGGCCAGATGGGTTCGCCGGTCATCGGGATCATCAAATGCAAGCGGGGTGCTGTCGAGCGGGGTGGGAGGCTGCGGACTGCCGGTTCGGGGCTGCATCAGTTCGCCGTCCTGGACGACATAGACAGTGCGGATTCCATCCCCGGATCGCAGGTCGCCGCCCCAGCCTTTGGACCGCACGCGCGAGAACAGGCTGGCCATGGCGTAATATTGGTCGTTCGTCCATTTTTCGAGCGGATGGTTGTGGCATTTGGCGCAGGCCAGCGACAGGCCCAGAAAAGCCTGGCAGGTATTTTCGGTCATGTCTTCCGGCGTCTGAAACAGTGAGTAAAAGTTGGTGGCCCCGTTCTCCGTGGTTTTTCCGGTGGCGGTCAGAACCTCGCGGACCATCACGTCCCAGGGAGTATTCTTTTCGACATGTCTGTGAATCCACTGGTAATACGCCTGAATGGCCGCCGGACGCAGCAAGGTGCCGTTGAGCATCAGCACATCGGACCATTTATAAGTCCAGTAGTCGACAAATTCCGGCCGCTCCAGCAGGGCGTCGATCAGCCGGTCGCGTTTGTCGGCCGAGGAATCGGCCAGAAAGGTCTGAATTTCTTCCGGTGTCGGAGGCAGGCCGATGGTGTCGAGATAGACCCGGCGCACAAAGGTGGCATCGTCGGCCGGTGGCGAGGGGGGAAGATTCAACTGCCGCAGATGGCGCTGAATTTCTTCATCGATGAAGTTTCGCGGCTGGAGTTGTGCAAAGGTCTCGGCCGGAACCTGCCCTGGGAATGGAACCGTGATGCGCGACACGGCAATCAATGACGAATACCAGGCGGAAATCGCCCCTTCCCCGGGCCCGATGACGGTCACCAGTCCGGTGTCGGAAATCTGGCAGACGGCTTCATTGGCCGAAGTCCATTTCACCCAGGCAGTGACATCCTGCGTGCGTCCGTCTGAAAAGTGAGCCTGCACGACCATCTGCTGATTCTGGCCGGGCTGCAACTGCACTCCGGAGGGGAGCATTTCCAGTGAACGGATTTTCACATCCTGATCACTCGGAGCCTGGGCTCCGCTGGCGATCCATTCGGCAATGATCTGATAATCGTGAGATTCCGGGGCAATTCGCAGCCCCCCTTTATGTGGCAGGGCTCCAGAAGGCTTGGTGAGAATCAGGCTTCGGCCGGGGTCGGCAAACTCCACCCGGCGTCCCCGATCCTGTTTGACCATATTGAAATAATCCGCCATGGGATCGTATCCGCGCAGGGAAAGCCGGAAGCCCCCTTTTCCGGCCAGGGCCCCGTGGCAGGCTCCCATGTTGCAGCCGGCTTTCGCGAAGATCGGCAGAACGTCATTGGTCAGGCTCCAGGGGCGGCTCTGTGCGGTTCCGGTGATCTGCACCGGGACGGAAACCGTAACCGATTCTCCTGCGTCGTTTCTGGAATGGGCCGTGATGGTGACCGTTCCGTCGTGATGGGCGGTGACCTGTCCGGTGCTGTTGACGCTGGCGCGTTCCGGATCAGAACTGCTCCATTCGACGTGCTCGCGAATCTGTTCGCGCAGTTCGCCCTGAGCCTGGCGCTGCAAAAGCAGCTGCAGCGAGGTGCCGGCTCCGGAGATCACCCCATTTTTCGGCAACAGAATGGCCGCAGGGGAATCCGCCCGGCTGGCTTGAGCCATGAGCGAAATCCAGCACGCGGCCAGTACAAATTGCAGTCTCCGTTTCAACATTCCGTATGCCCTGTCACGACAGATCAAAAAATCCACATGCGTGCATCTTACCGCACCCGTCCGGGAATGGGCAGGCGTTTCCGGAGTCCATTTTGCTTTTTGAAAATTCCCTGCGCTGCGGGAAAGGATTGCCGGACCGGCCCCGTTTCTGCTCATCCCCCATGTGAAAATTGTGTGCAGACCGGCAGACAGGAACGAACAGGCTGTCAGCAGGCAATGCGGACCTGCTAAAACTCATGTTGCATCCCCCCCTGCAATTGTTTCAGAGGGAGCCAGCGGTGGACGCCCGGCCGATGAGTCGGGCCCCTGTCCGGGGCACGGCATGGCCATGCCGCGCGGCCGATGCTTCGAAATGTGCTCTCTGGCTGATGGAAGATGATGAGTTCGGGAATGAGCGACGAGGCGACCACAGTTTATTTTGACCGGGAACTGAGCTGGCTGGAGTTCAACCAGCGCGTGCTGAACGAAGCGCTGGATCCCGATGTTCCCCTGTTCGAACGCCTGAAATTTCTGGCCATCAGCAGTTCCAATCTGGACGAATTTTTTCGCGTGCGGGTGGGGGCCTTGTTCATGCTGGTGGAAGCTGGAGCCACACGGCGTGCTCCATCGGGCATGACACCGGCCGAGCAGTTGCGGCGGGTGCGCGAACGGGTGCGCCGCATGGTGGCCGATCAATATCGCTGCTATTTGAGCGAGCTGATTCCGCAACTGGCCGAAGAAGGGATCGCCCGGCTGCTGCCGCCGCAGCTCAATGCCACGCAGCGCCGCCTGGTGCGGCAGATCTTTGAACAGGAGCTGTTTTCGGTTCTGACGCCCATGGCCATTGAAGAGGCCGGGCAGTTTCCGCTGCTGGCCAATCAGGTGCTGTGCATCTGCGTGCGTCTGCCGCCGCGCGACAATCCGGACGGTCCTGAAAACACGGGGCCCCGTTTCGCCGTGATTCCGGTCAGCAAAAGTCTGTCCCGGTTCATTACGGTGCCGTCGGAAAAAGGCCTGGCCTACATGCATCTGGAAGATGTCATTGCCATGTCGATTTCCGACTTCTTTCCCGGCGAAGAAGTGGAGGAATCGGTGACGTTCCGCATTACCCGAAATGCGGAAGTGGAAGTGCAGGAACTGACTCCGTATGGTCTGGCCTGGAACATGGCCGACGTGCTGCTGGCGCGAACGTCTGCGGATTGCATTCGCCTGGAAATCGATCAGGAAGCCAGTCCCGAGATTCTGGAGTTCCTCAAGAAGGAACTGGGGGTGGCCGATGAGGAGATTATGAAGGTTCCCGGCCCGGTCGATCTGGGAGCCCAGATGGAACTGGTGGGCCGGCGCGGCTTTGAAAGCCTGCGGGAAGAACCCTGGCCACCGGTGAATTCGCCGGAAGTTCCGTCGGAAGAACTGATGTTCGACATTCTGTCGAGCCGGGACGTCCTGTTGTATCACCCGTATGAAAGTTATGAGCCGGTCGTCCGCCTGATTGAAGAAGCGGCCGATGATCCCGATGTGATCGCCATCAAGCAGACGCTGTATCGCATCAGCCGGGACAGCCAGATCGTGAAGGCCCTGCTGCGTGCTGTCGAAAACGGCAAGCATGTCACGGTGCTGCTGGAGCTGAAAGCCCGGTTCGATGAAGAACGCAATCTGAAGCAGGCCCGCGAACTGGAACAGCGCGGTGCCCAGGTCATTTATGGAGTCAAAGGGCTCAAAACGCATGCCAAACTGTGCATTATCGTGCGGCGGGAACCGCACGGCATTCAGCGTTACATGCACTTCGGCACCGGCAACTACAACGAAACCACGGCCCGCATCTATAGCGATGCTTCGTTGCTGACCTGCAATGAAGACCTGGGAATCGACGCGCTGGCCTTCTTCAATACAATCACCGGCTATTCCCAGCCGCCTTACAGCTATCGCAAGCTGGCCGCGGCCCCGTTGCGGCTGCGCGACACATTACAGGAACTGGTCGAAACCGAAACCGGCCGCCGTCGCGACGGAGAACCGGCGAAGATCATGCTCAAGCTGAATTCGATCACCGATACCACGCTGATCAATACGCTTTACGAAGCATCGCAGGCCGGGGTCGAAATTCATCTCAACGTGCGGGGCATCTGCTGTCTGAAGCCGGGAGTCCCCGGACTGAGCGAAAACATTCGCGTGGTCAGCATTGTCGACCGCTTTCTGGAGCATGCCCGAATTCTGTATTTCGAAAATGGCGGCGATCCGAAGCTGTTCATTTCCAGTGCCGACTGGATGACGCGCAATCTGGATCATCGCAAGGAACTGCTGGTTCCGATCGAAAACGAGTCCTGCCGGCAGCGCCTGCTGGCCATTCTGGAAACCTATTTCAAAGACAACGTCAAGGCCTCCATGCTGCTGCCTGACGGCAATTATCAGCGGATTCATGAGCAGGATCTGCCGGCGCAGCGTTCTCAGGAGGCGCTGTACCGGATGGCCCGTGAATCGGTCCGGCGGCTGGAACGGCGTCGGCGGACTCTGTTTGAACCTCATCGCCCGGAAGAATAATCTGAGCTGCGAAACAGTCCTGCCGTTGCATTTTGATCGTCGGATGTGCCGATGAACCTTTTTCACACCGGCGGTGTCTGCCCGGATTGACCTGCCCGCTGTCTGAACCGCCTGCCGCTGAATGGAATGATCATGACCACGGTGGAAAACCTGTCTGTCTATACCGAAACGCTGGGACGCCAGGCGCGGGCCGCATCGCGCCGGTTGGCCACGATTCGGGGAGAACAGAAAAATGCCTGGCTGCGGGCCTCCGCCCAGGCAATTCGCCAGCAGGGAGAAGCCCTGATGGCCGCCAACCGGCTGGATCTCGAACAGGCCCCGGCCTATGGCCTGACTTCCGCCGAAACAGACCGCCTGAAGCTGACGCCGGCCCGCCTGGAATCCATTGCTCAGGCACTGGAAGAAGTGGCCATGCTGCCTGATCCGATTGGCGAAGTGATCGGCAGCAATCCCCGCCCGAACGGGTTGATGGTCACACAGATCCGCGTGCCGCTGGGCGTGGTGTTTTTCATCTTCGAATCCCGGCCGAATGTCACCGCCGATGCGGCCGCTTTGTGCGTGAAAAGCGGCAATGCCGTGATTCTGCGGGGAGGCAAAGAGGCTCTGCACAGCAATCTGGCAATTTATAAGCTGCTGAAAGAAACCCTGAGAACGACCGGGCTGCCGGAACATGCCGTGCAGCTTGTTGAAACGACCGAGCGCGAAGCGGTCGGGCATTTTCTCGGCATGCATCAATACATCGACGTGACCATTCCGCGGGGTGGAAAGTCTTTGATCGAGCGTGTCGCCCGGGAAGCGACCATGCCGGTCATCAAGCATTTTGACGGCGTGTGCCATGTCTACATCGACAGCCAGACCGATTTCGACATGGCGGAGCAGATTCTGATCAACAGTAAATGCTCGCGCACCGGAGTCTGTAACGCGGCCGAAAGCCTGCTGGTGCATGCCGGCATCGCCGGGGAATTTCTGCCCCGGGCCGGAAAGGCCCTGATTGCCAAGGGAGTCGAAATTCGGGGCGATGAACAGGTCTGTGCCCTGATCCCGCAGGCTGTTCCGGCCACCGAAGCGGATTATCGCACCGAGTATCTCGATCTGAAAATCTCGGCCAAAGTCGTGAGCAGCCTGCAGGCGGCCATCGATCATATTAACGACTACGGGTCGCACCATACCGATACGATTGTGACCACGAATCTGCAGGCCGCCCGACAGTTTGTTCAGCAGGTCGATTCCGCGGCGGTGATTGTCAACGCCAGCACGCGGTTCAACGACGGAGGCGAGTTCGGGCTGGGAGCCGAAATCGGCATCAGCACCGACAAATTTCACGCCCGTGGCCCCTGCGGCCTGAAAGAACTGACCAGTTACAAATATGTCGCCTGGGGGGACGGTCAGATCCGTGGGTGAACCGGCCCGGAGAACAGGCGACGACAGGGACCTGCCAGAAGAGACTGGATCGCTGAGACCTGACGGCAGAGAGGGGATGGAAAAGATCCGCTGGCTGAGTTTTGACGGCAAAGTTTTGACAGTGGAGATCGATTCCGGGTTTCCTCTATCATGGGCCGGATGAATTATCAGGTCGCCACGGATCATGTGCTGTCTGTGATGCCCGCCTGAGTGGCCTGTCCCGGTTCCTGCGTTGCCCCCTGTTCCCGAGACCCCGAACCTGCTCCCCCGCCTGCTGGTATCCGGTGCATTCCAGATGCTGGCGATCGGGCTGTTGCTGCTGTTCATCGGCGAAAATGAACTGGTCGCCGGCGTGATCTGCAGTCATGCCACCTGGGAGAGTCTGGTACGCCGGCTGGGGGCCGAGATCCAGATCGGGCCCTCCGGAATGAGCGTGGCCCTGCCGCTGTCGGTGGTGGCTGCCCTGGCCGCGCTGGCGACTGTGATCATCAATGGTGCCGGAGCCGGACTGGCATCGGTTCTGGGCCGGCGGTCCTGGCTGGTCGTGCTTCCTCGCTTACTGTGGCGGAATGCTCTCTGGGCGATTCCTCTGGTCGTCTGGTCGTTGCTGTGGATCGTCAATCTGTCGCAACCCGGCATGCCCTGCACGCTGCTGCTGATCCGGACCGTGCAGATGACCTGCGCCGTGAGTCTGGCCGGCTGGCTCTGGGAAGCTCTGCGGCTCACATTTCCTGACAGTTCGGCTGGTTCGGCTGGTCCGCCGGGAAGCATCCAGGCGCCTGCGGAACAGGCCGCGGCTGCGGAACTCTGGTGGGCACGTTTGAGTACCGGACTGGCCATGCTGCTGTTTGTGCTGGTGCTGGTCAGCATGAATTTTGGGCTCTGGTTCAACCTGCAGATTCCCCATGGCGATTCTTCCATGTACGAAGAACACCTGTGGAATGTTCTGCACGGGAAAGGCTTCCGCAGTTATCTCGATCAGGGATTATTTCTCGGAGAACATGTGCAGGTGATTCACCTGCTGCTGCTGCCGCTGTACTGCCTGTGGCCGTCGCACCTGCTGCTGGAACTGTGCGGCTCCCTGGCCCTGGCTCTGGGGGCGATTCCGGTCTTTCAACTCGCCCGTCGCTTTGGAGGCTCACCCCAGGCGGCCGCCCTGATGGCCATGGCGTTTCTGCTGTACTTTCCGCTCCAGTTTCTGGACATCTCGATCGATTTGAAAACCTTTCGGCCGACAGCCCTGGCGGTTCCCCTGCTGCTGGCCGCCTTGCTGTGTGCCGAACGCCGGCAATGGCTGTGGACCACCTTCTGGAGCCTGCTGGCCCTGTCGAGTCAGGAAGATTTTGCCGTGGCGCTGGCGTCGCTGGGGCTGTGGCTGGCGGTGACGGGAGCCTGGGAGTTTCGCCGGTCGAAATCGGTGGCAGACCGGACACAGATGATCTATGGCGCCGGAATGTGCCTGTGTGCCGGAATCTATGTGGTGGTGGCCGTCAAACTGGTGATTCCCTGGTTTCATGGCGGGGCCACAGTCCATTATGCCAGCTATTTTCAGGATTTCGGCAAAACACCGGTCGAGATCGTGCTGAATATCCTGACTCGCCCCGGGTTGCTCGCCGCGCGTCTGTTCACCACCGGCACACTGGTTCTGCTGCTCGACCTGCTGGTGCCAGTCGGGGTTCCCTGGCGTGCGTGGTCGCGTCTGCTGGTGGCCTTGCCGCTGTTCATTCTGCTGGCATTGAATGAACTGACGAAAGATTACCCTGGCCCGTTCCATCATTTTCATGCCGCGATCGTGCCACTCATTTTCTGGGCCGGCTGCGCAGCTTTGGCGCCCCGGCCTCGCTCACAAGCCGCAGCGACCGCAGCGTCTGCGTCGACGGCAGTGTCTGTGCTTTCCCCGACCCGACAGGTGAAGGAACAGGCTTTGTGGGCCGTCTGCTGTGCCGCCACGACCGGACTGTTCTTTTCGCTCACTCCGCTGGGCATTCCCTTCTGGGATGCCGGCAGCCCGTTCTACTGGCAGCGGCTGTATGTTCCCGGGGAACGGGCGCGTGAATTCGCCAAAGTGCTGCAGGTGATTCCCCTGACGGCGCGCGTGGCCTCGACCGATTTTGTGCATCCCCGCTTCACACACTTTGAACGGTCATACGACTACAGCCATTACCTGCGCAAAGTGGCCGATTACGAAGATCGGGTGCCTGCCGACACCGATTACATCGTGATCGACACCGGCCACCGTTACAGCGAGATTCACCGCTTGGAAGAGATGCGGGAATACCGTCAGCAGCCTGATCAGTGGGAGCAGGTGCCGATCGACACGAAAGGCTATTACATTGTGCTGAAGCGCGTGCCTGCGAAGTCGCCGATGCCGGAAGGAACGGCTCAACCATGACTTCCGAACATCCACGTTTCTCTCCGCAACAGTCTGCCGCGCCGCGGCCTGCTGTGCCGCGGCCTGCTGTGCCGCAGGCTGTTCCGTTCTGGAAACTGCCCGTCTGGGTGGCCGGGTGCCTGTTGTCGGCCGCGGTGCTTTCCGTCACGGCCGCCTATGCTCCCACCGTGATGAAACGGCTCATTCTCTTTCCGCTGGTCTATGGCGTCGCCTGCGGGTTCGTCTTTCACTGGCTGCTGCACGAACTGGAACTGCGCTGGTCACGCCTGGTTCTGGCCCTGGCGCTGGTGATCGGGTGTCTGGGGACGGTGAATGTCGGGATTCTGTCGTTTCATCAGTTCCAGCGGGCCCGCCACGAACAGGCCCGGCAAAATCCCAAAGATCTCGAAATGCTTGAGACCATCCGGCAGGCCAGTCAGAATGATTCCGAACTGCAGGCGGAATATGCGAAAGAGCTGCAGTATTACACTCCCGGATTTCGGGAGTACCTGCAGCATCGTGTTTCCATCCTGGGGAACTGGCCGGAACCCTGGCCGGCGCTGTTCTGGGGGCTGGAAGTGGTCCTGGCCGGGTGTGGAACGGCTGGAATGATGCAACGACTCGAACGCAACCGGAACCGGACGGCGGTCTGAACAACTCCGGGCAGAATGTTTCACTGGATCATTGAACATGGCGATGATTTTTGGACTCGGCACCGACATTGTGGAAATCGTGCGCATCGGCGAGATGATCGAGCGGCATGGGGAACTGTTCCTGCAACGGGTCTATACCGAAGACGAAATCAAATACTGCCAGCGGCACAAAGAAGCCCTGCAGCATTATGCAGGCCGCTGGGCGGCGAAAGAGGCCGTCATGAAAACGCTGGGCACCGGCTTCACCAAAGGGGTCGGCTGGCGGGATATTCAGGTGACCAATACTCGGGCCGGACGCCCCCTGATCGAACTGTCCGGCGGAGCGGCCCAGGTGGCCCGAAACGTGGGGATCGATGAAGTTCTCATTACGATTTCACACTGCCGGGCCTATGCCACGGCCACGGCCATTGCCATGCAGCACAGTCCCCGCGCTGACAACTGACGCATGATTTTTGCACTGCGACCAGCCTGTGTCCGGGGAATCGTTTTGGAATCTGCTGACCTGCGCCGGTGCTTCTGGTCGGAAGCTGCAGATTCTTGAATCGGGTGAACGCAGCCCGGAATAAAATCTGCTATTCTGAATTCTGTTGCTCTTCGCGAGCAGTGAGACTCACGGCGCTGAAAGATGTCCTCAGCAAAGGCCTGCAGCCATGATCCGTCTGGCCAAAATTCTGGTGCCTGTCGACTTCAGTGATTACAGCCGTTCCGCCGTGCAATATGGCTGCGAACTGGCGAAAAAGTTTTCCGCGGAAGTGACGTTCATCCATGTCGTGGAAGACATTTACCCGTTGATTGCCGATCCCGGCATGATGCTGGCCACGCCTGTCGATCTGACCCGACAATTCCGGGAAGGGGCCGAAAAGGGTCTGCAGACTTTCATCCCGGCGGAATGGTTGGAAGGCCTGTCCGTCAAACGTGAGGTGCTGACCGGCACTCCGTTTCTGGAAATCGTCCGTTATGCGCGCGAGCAGCAGTTCGACCTGATCGTGATCACGACGCATGGGCGATCAGGCCTGGCCCATGTGCTGATGGGCAGCGTGGCAGAAAAAATTGTCCGCAAATCGACCTGCCCGGTGCTGACGGTCCGCCCGGAAGGCCATAACTTTGTCATGCCGTAATGACCAGCCTTTCTGTCTGGATCGTGATTCTGCTGATTCTTTCCGGGTGTGTGGCCGCTCTGCAGTCCTGGCGCGCTGCTTTTGGAAGCGACACTGCGGATGGTCCCGACCAGGCACGCCGGCTGTTTCTTCAGAATCAGAAACTGCTGCAGGAATTGTTCCTCGAACTGGCCCGCTCACGGGGAAAACCCCAGGATCTGTACTGGGCCCGTTGCGACTGGAAGCCGGAGGTCACCTTTGCCCAGGAGGTCGACTCTGGTCTGCTGACGGCATTTCAGCAGATTGAAATTCAGTTCGAAGCGGTTCCCGGCGGGGAAATGGAAGACGTGGAAGCCGTCGATCAGGCGAAGTTTGCTTCGGCCGTCTTCCATTATGGCTCGCAGGGCTGGGGGACCGGCGGCCGAGCCCTGTTTAACCTCAGCCCGTCCGACTGCGTGGAAAGATTGGCCGGACAATATCTGCCGGTCCGCTTTCCTGAAAACTCCGACCCGGCCTGAGAGACGCTGCTGCAGCGTCTTGGATCTGGGAGAACCTGTGTCGGGCCAGAGTGGACAACTGGCGGGAGGGCTTCATTTCCATTCGGGGCTTCACTTTCGAAGCAGCTCTGTTCCGCCGCGCCGCGAGGGACATTTCATGAGCGGAAGCTCGCTGACAAAGGCAAGCAGCCGGCCGGACGCGGCGAAAGCCCCCTGCTCTGGACTTCCACTTTCCTGCCGACAAGTCACGAAGTGTCCTTCATTTGTCGGATCGGCGCAGGTAGAATGAAACCAGATTGCAGGAATGGAGATATGAACGGCATCAGCTGCGATGACGCATTTTTGTTGCTGACGAGTTCTGCCCGCTCAACCTCGGCAGAGCTGTCGCTGCATCTGCAGCAATGTCGGCGCTGCCGTCAGCTGGCTGAAACGCTGTCTCCTTTGTTTGCCCATCTCCCGACCCCGACGGTGGAGGATCGGCCGGGAAATACCGGACCTGGAGAGAGGGCGCAGACTGTTGCCCGCGAAACAGCCGAGCGGCTCACCCGCGCGGCCGATGTGCGTCAGTCGCAGGCCAGTTCTTCATTTCGTGAACTTCAGCACGCGTCCCGGGGGGGCCGTTACCTGGTGACCTTTCTGTTCGGGGCAATCTGTACCCTGCTGGTCGTTCTCGTCGAGATCCCCTGGCCGCATCTGCTGACCCGGCCTGATACTGCCAGCCGTTCCGGAATCGCTTCAGCAGGAATGCTGCCGGGGGCGCAGTCTGCCAGTTCCGTCTGCCTGTGGAAAAATCGAGGCGATTCCCCGCCGAAGACCGCACCGGAAATGGTGGTCTTTGAAAAAGCGACCGCGGCCGACGTGGTGTTGAGTTGCGTGGCCTGCCATCTGGCCGCCACCTCGCCAGGGCATTGAATCGCTCGCTTCTGGATTTCCTGGTGCGCACGGCCAAGACGGTGCATTGAAACTCGACGGCATTCAGCAGGATGGGGGGCGAATGATTTCTCGCTTTTTTTCGGCTCCTCGGCGGCAGGGGCCGGAAAATGCATCGAAGTCTGCTTGTACTTTTCTGCCGGGAGATGCTTATAATCTCCCCGTCATGTTTTCATGCCTCGACAGGAGGGCAGGGAAACAGACAGGGCCATTCTGAAAACAGCATTTCTGCTTTTCTGGCCTTCGATCCGATTACCGCGAAGGCGACTCTTTTCTGAGAAATTTTGCGGAGGAATTGCATGCAGCGCATCTTACGACGACGAAGCTCCGGCTTCACCTTGATCGAACTGCTGGTGGTGATTGCCATCATCGCCATTTTGATTGCCCTGCTGCTGCCCGCCGTGCAGCAGGCGCGCGAATCGGCCCGGCGCACCCAGTGCAAAAACAACCTGAAGCAGATCGGGCTGGCAATGCACAATTACCACGATGCCCTGCAGGTGTTTCCGCCCGGGTACGTGCGCGAGAATCCGGCGACCGGTCCGTATAAAAATGCCCTGGCCTGGTCCACATTTCTGCTTCCCTATATCGATCAGGGAGCATTGTACAATCAGATCGGAGAGTATTCACAGGATTTCAGCGTGGCCTACAACACCACAAACCAGTTGATGACGATTGCGAAAAAGCCGATTCCTGGATTCATCTGCCCGTCAGATCCGGTCGGTGCCATCAATAACAAATGGACCGCCAATGCTGTTTCCCCGGCCACCAGTGCTCAGATCGCCAAGTCGAACTATGTGGCCAACAACCAGACATTTGGACTCAACAGCTACATGAGCATGCGCGACATTCTCGATGGCAGCAGCAACACACTCATGGTGGGAGAAAAATGCCTGGCCTATGGATTTTATGGAGGCATCTGGATCGGGCTGATCAAATGGGGTGGCGGCGATGGTGATTTCACCAGTGAGCCCCTTTTCGGAAACGCGAATGGCGTCGCTTCGACCGGCGGGGCTTGGCGCATCAACTGGCAGGGCAGCGATGCCACAGAGCCGAAGCAGCACCTGAAGGGGAATTATTCCAGTGTGCATACCGGGGGAGCACAGTTTCTGTTTGCGGACGGCAAGGTCGCCTTCCTTTCCGAAAACATTGGACTGCAGGTGTTCAACGCTCTGAGCACCAAGGCCGGCAACGAGATTGTCGGCGAATACTGAGATGACCTGAACGGTTCTCTCACCCGCGCGTGCGGAGAACAGACTCGATCTTCCAGCAGCCTGTCCGGCGAGACGCATCGCCAGGCAGGCTGTTGCTGTTTCAGGACATGGAAGACGGCGGAGATCAACTCCGCCGCTCGTCGGAGCGCTGAGCGTGATGGATCGTCGCGTGTTGAATGGTCGCGCATTCCCATTCCTGAGCGGCGGGATTCAGTCCCGCCGGCATGTCTGCTCGAAAATCGCTCTCATCCAGAGTGAGCCGGGAAAATCATGCGTGGCCGATTGCAACGTGCGACGGGTGGCTGGGGCGCCAAAAAAGCGATCATTGATGAATGAAGACGAATTCGCAGTCTGAAGCGAACGGGAACAACGAAGCGTCATGGCCCCAGTCATACCGGATTCCCGCGACCAGACTGCCTCTGCGATCTGACAAGATCGTGTCGCCCAGAACTG
>Ga0182738_1000726_pt1 | contig 44162 bp, 42 predicted proteins | sample eDN5th30CBELigMG_FD_128876 | JGI IMG/M metagenome (GOLD analysis project Ga0182738, IMG submission 128876) | Enriched Miracle-Growth compost microbial communities from Emeryville, California, USA - eDNA 5th pass 30_C BE-Lig MG (version 2)... ...
GGCGGGTTCACATGATCGTCGCAACACTCTCAACGAGAGGTTGCGACGATCATGTCGTTTCAGGAGGACTGCGACCGATTCGGTAACCAACTCACGCGATTGGTCGACGCCGGTATTCCGGTCAAGGAGGCTGCGGCCGCGATCGGGCTGCCGCGGCAGCGGTGCTACGCAATCTTGCGGGCGATCGGCCGGCCGGTGGGCAAGCCTCGCGGCCGGGTCGGCACCCCCGACCCCCAGCTGATCGTGACGGTCTACGGCGAGACCGGCTCGATCAGCGCAGCGGCGAGGGCATCCGGGGTGGCGCAGTCGGTGGCCCGCCGGATCCTGGTGGCCGAGGGCATGGTCAGCAAGGAGAGAATCTCACCGAAGGGCAAACCCGAAGCCAAGCGTCGCTGTCTGGAGTTGATCGAAGCCGGTTGGTCGGCCAGACGAGCGGCCCGTGAGGTCGGGGTCAACGAACGCACCGCACGGGACTGGCGTCAGGGGATCCGGCGCTCGAACAGCAAGCGAATTCATCCGGATGGGCGGGTCGTGGACTACCACCACGGAACCGTCTACACACAGTCTGTGACCAGTGTGACCTGTGATGACAGCGGACGACCGGCGATCAGCGACCGGTATCTGTCGACCGAGGACCGGATCGCGATCGCCGACGGCCTGCTCGTAGAGGACTCGCTACGGACCATCGCCGCTCGGATCGGCAAGAACGTCTCCACCGTCTCGAGGGAGATTCGTCGCGGCAGCCTCGAGGGCCGGTATCTGCCGTATCAGGCCGATCGGGCAGCCGCCGCAGCCCGGGCGCGGCCCAAGCAGTCCAAACTGGTTCGGAACACGGTCCTGAGGGAAGCGGTCGAGGAAGGCTTGTCCCGGAAGCTGTCGCCGGAGCAGATCTCGCATCGCTTGCGTCGGGACTTCCCCGACGACGAAAGCATGCGGGTGAGCCACGAAACGATCTACCAAGCACTGTACTTCCAGGCCCGTGGAGGATTGAAAAAGGAAGTGCAGCAAGCACTTCGAACCGGACGCGGCAGACGCAAGCAGCAGCGGAAACAGGACGAGCGCACCCACCGGTTCGTCGATCCGATGATCATGATCAGCGACCGTCCCGCCGAGGTCGCCGACCGGGCCGTGCCCGGGCACTGGGAAGGCGATTTGATCACCGGTGAGCTGAACAAGACCGCGATCGGCACCCTCGTCGAACGCAGCACCCGCTACACGATGCTGTTGCACCTGCCGAATGGGCACGACGCCGAATCGGTGCGGGACGCGCTCATCGCCACCATGAGGACCCTTCCGGAGCATCTGCGTGGGTCGCTGACCTGGGATCAGGGTGCCGAGATGGCCCGACACAAGCAGTTCAGCATGGCCACCGACATGGCCGTCTACTTCTGTGACCCGGCCAGCCCTTGGCAGCGGGGCAGCAACGAGAACACCAACGGGCTCCTGCGGCAGTACTTCCCGAAGGGCACCGACCTGAGTGTCTACGGTCCCGAGGATCTCGAGCATGTCGCTCAGGAGCTCAACGGTCGGCCACGCAAAACGCTCGGCTGGGATACCCCAGCCGAGCGTCTGCGTGATCTAATCACCACCAACTAACAGCGGTGTTGCGTCGACCCCTTGAAACCGCCAGAGAAGAGGGCGGGACCTTCGTCGTCTACTACGGCAGCGAACTACCGGTAGTCGTTGGAGTAACCGTAGTCATCCAGCGGCACTGCAGCGCCGGTGTTCTGGCCGAAGCCGTCCGGCGAGTAGTACTGGTCGTCGTACGCCGGGATGGCGTACGCGGCCGCGCGGGCCTCCTCGGTCGGCTGGACCTCGATGTTCCGGTACTTGTTGATACCGGTACCCGCGGGGATCAGCTTGCCGATGATCACGTTCTCCTTGAGACCGATCAGCTTGTCCGAGCGGCAGTTGATCGCCGCGTCGGTCAGCACGCGAGTGGTCTCCTGGAAGGACGCCGCCGACAGCCACGAGTCGGTGGCCAGCGACGCCTTCGTGATGCCCATGAGGACCGGACGGCCGGCAGCCGGCTCGCCACCCTCCTGGACCACACGACGGTTCGCAGCCTCGAACTCGCTGCGCTCGACGAGCGAACCGGGCAGGAACTCCGTCGAGCCCGAGTCGATGATCGTCACGCGACGCAGCATCTGGCGCACGATGACCTCGATGTGCTTGTCGTGGATCGACACGCCCTGGCTCCGGTAGACCTCCTGGACCTCGTGGACCAGGTGGACCTGAACCTGACGCGGGCCCATCACGCGCAGCACCTCGTGCGGATCGGCAGAGCCCTCGAGGAGCTGCTGACCGACCTCCACGTGGTCGCCGTCCGCGAGCACGCCTTCGGTGCCGTCGGCCTTGCGGATGACGTGCAGACGCTGACGCTTGGACAGCTTGTCGTACACGACCTCCTCGCCACCGTCGTCGGGGATGATCGTGATCTTGTAGAAACGATCGTCGTCCTCGAGGCGGATGCGGCCGGAGACGTCGGCGATCGGGGCCTTGCCCTTGGGGACGCGGGCCTCGAACAGCTCCTGGACGCGGGGCAGACCACCGGTGATGTCCTCACCGACGCCACCCTGGTGGAAGGTACGCATCGTCAGCTGCGTACCGGGCTCACCGATCGACTGGGCGGCGACGATACCGACGGCCTCGCCGATGTCGACGAGCTTGCCCGTCGCCATCGAACGGCCGTAGCAGGTCGCGCAGACGCCGGTGCCGGTGTCGCAGGTCAGGACCGAGCGGACCTTGACCTTCTGGATGCCGGCCTCGAGCAGCGCCTCGATCGCCGGATCGCCGAGGTCGGAACCACGCTCGACGACGACGTTGCCGTTCGCGTCGACCGCATCCGTCGCCAACGTACGGGCGTAGGTGCTGGTCTCGATGTGAGCGTCGCGGACGAGCTCACCGGTCGGCTGACCGGTCGCGTCGCGTGCGAGCTCGGCGATGGTCATCTCGATGCCGCGCGGCGTGCCGCAGTCGACCTCGCGGACGATGACGTCCTGCGAAACGTCGACCAGACGACGGGTCAGGTAACCCGAGTCGGCGGTACGGAGAGCGGTGTCGGCCAGACCCTTACGCGCGCCGTGCGTGTTGATGAAGTACTCGGCGACGGTCAGGCCCTCACGGAAGGAGGACTTGATCGGGCGCGGGATGAACTCGCCCTTCGGGTTCGTCACCAGACCCTTCATGCCCGCCAGCGAGCGGATCTGGGTCATGTTGCCCGCAGCACCGGACTTGACGATCGTGGGGATCGGGTTGTCGTCCGGGTAGTGCGCCTCCATGACCTGACCGACCTCTTCGGTCGCTTCCTGCCACAGCTTGACGAGCGAATCGCGACGCTCGTCCTCCGAGAGCTTGCCTCGGTCGTACTGCCGCTGGATGGCGTCGGCCTGCGTCTCGTACCGCTCGAGGATGTCCTTCTTCTCCGGCGGAACGAGCACGTCCGCCATCGAGATGGTGACACCCGAACGCGTGGCCCAGTAGAAGCCGGCGTCCTTGAGCTTGTCGACGGTCTGCGCGACGACGATCATCGGGTACCGCTCGGCCAGGTCGTTGATGATCGCGGCCTGGCGCTTCTTCGGCATGATGTCGTTGACGAACGCGTAGTTCGTCGGCAGCAGCTCGTTGAACAGCACGCGACCGAGGGTGGTCTGCGTGATCCACGCCTGACCGTACTTCCAGCCCTCCGGGAACAGCTCGTTCTCGACGTCGCGCGGCGGACGCAGCTGGGTCAGGCGCACCTTGATCGGAGCCTGGACCGACAGCACACCGCGGTCGACGGCCATCTGGGCCTCGGCCGGCGACGAGTAGACGCCCTGCTCGGGCTCGTCGGCGGTCGCGGCCTTGTAGGCGCCGGGGGCGTCCTCGACCAGACGGGTCAGGTGGAACAGACCCGTGACCATGTCCAGACGCGGCATGGCGAGCGGGCGGCCCGATGCCGGCGACAGGATGTTGTTCGACGACAGCATCAGGATGCGGGCCTCGGCCTGCGCCTCCGCGGACAGCGGGAGGTGCACGGCCATCTGGTCGCCGTCGAAGTCGGCGTTGAAGGCCTCACACACGAGGGGGTGCAGTTGGATGGCCTTGCCCTCGACGAGCTGCGGCTCGAACGCCTGGATACCGAGGCGGTGCAGCGTGGGAGCACGGTTCAGCAGAACCGGGTGCTCGTTGATGACCTCTTCGAGGACGTCCCACACCTGCGGGCGCTGACGCTCGACCATGCGCTTGGCGGACTTGATGTTCTGCGCGTGGTTGAGGTCGACGAGACGCTTCATCACGAACGGCTTGAACAGCTCGAGCGCCATGAGCTTCGGCAGACCGCACTGGTGCAGCTTGAGCTGCGGACCGACGACGATGACCGAACGGCCCGAGTAGTCGACGCGCTTACCGAGCAGGTTCTGACGGAAGCGGCCCTGCTTGCCCTTGAGCAGATCGGACAGCGACTTGAGCGGACGGTTACCGGGACCGGTGACCGGCCGGCCACGACGGCCGTTGTCGAACAGTGCGTCGACCGACTCCTGCAGCATCCGCTTCTCGTTGTTGACGATGATCTCGGGGGCACCGAGGTCGATCAGTCGCTTGAGGCGGTTGTTGCGGTTGATGACGCGGCGGTACAGGTCGTTGAGGTCGGAGGTCGCGAAGCGGCCACCGTCGAGCTGCACCATCGGACGCAGTTCCGGCGGGATCACCGGCACGGCGTCGAGCACCATGCCCATGGGCGAGTTGCCGGACTGCTGGAACGCAGCCACGACCTTCAGGCGCTTGAGAGCACGGAGCTTCTTCTGGCCCTTGCCGCTGCGGATGGTCTCGCGCAGCGACTCGGCCTCGGCGTCGATGTCGAAGTTCTCGATGAGCTTCTGGATCGCCTCGGCACCCATGGCACCGGTGAAGTACTCGCCGTAGCGGTCCTGCAGCTCGCGGTAGATCATCTCGTCGACGATCAGATCCTTCGGCTTCAGCTTCGTGAAGGTCGTCCAGATCTCGTCGAGACGGTCGAGCTCGCGCTGCGCACGGTCGCGGAGCTGACGCATCTCGCGCTCGCCGCCGTCCTTGACCTTGCGGCGGACGTCGGACTTGGCGCCCTCGGCCTCGAGTTCGGCGAGGTCGGCTTCGAGCTTCTGCGCACGGGCCTCGAGGTCGGCGTCGCGCTGGTCGGCGACCGCCTTCTTCTCGACCTCCATCTCGGCTTCGAGAGTGGAGAGCTCGTTGTGGCGCAGCTCGTCGTCGACGGACGTGATGACGTACGCGGCGAAGTAGATGATCTTCTCGAGATCCTTCGGCGCGAGGTCGAGCAGGTAGCCGAGGCGGCTCGGCACACCCTTGAAGTACCAGATGTGCGTCACCGGAGCGGCGAGCTCGATGTGGCCCATGCGCTCACGGCGGACCTTGGCGCGGGTCACCTCGACGCCGCAGCGCTCGCAGATGATGCCCTTGAAGCGGACACGCTTGTACTTGCCGCAGTAGCACTCCCAGTCCCGGGTGGGACCGAAGATCTTCTCGCAGAACAAGCCGTCCTTCTCGGGCTTGAGCGTGCGGTAGTTGATGGTCTCCGGCTTCTTGACCTCGCCGTACGACCAGTTACGGATGTCCTCGGCGGTGGCCAGGCCGATCCGGAGTTCATCGAAGAAGTTGACGTCGAGCACGTAACTTCCTTTCCCCTGTGCGGGTTGTATTGCTGCTAGTTGTCGCTATCGCTGCCGGGGCCCGATGCGGTACGCGCCCGGTGGTGTCGGGGTGCGTACCGCATCGGCTCGGCTCCTAGTTCGCGAGGTCGTCGACCGTGGCCGACTCGTTGCGGGAAAGGTTGATGCCCAGGTTGGCGGCCGCCCGCTCGAGGTCCTCGTCGTCGCCGTCGGCCATCGCGATGGCCGCGCCGTCGCTGGAGAGGACCTCCACGTTCAGGCACAGCGACTGGAGTTCCTTGAGGAGCACCTTGAACGACTCGGGGATACCCGGCTCGGGGATGTTCTCGCCCTTGACGATCGCCTCGTAGACCTTGACGCGACCGACAACGTCGTCGGACTTGATCGTGAGCAGTTCCTGGAGGGTGTAGGCGGCGCCGTAGGCCTGCATCGCCCAGCACTCCATCTCACCGAAGCGCTGACCACCGAACTGCGCCTTACCACCGAGCGGCTGCTGCGTGATCATCGAGTACGGACCGGTCGAACGCGCGTGGATCTTGTCGTCGACCAGGTGGTGCAGCTTGATGATGTACATGTAGCCGACCGACACCGGGTACGGGAACGGCTCGCCGGAGCGACCGTCGAACAGCGTCGCCTTGCCGTCGGGGCCGACCATGACCTCACCGTCGCGGTTCGGCAGCGTCGAGGACAGCAGACCCGTCAGCTCCTCCTCGCGGGCACCGTCGAACACCGGCGTGGCGATGTTGGTGTCGGGCTCGGCGGCGAGCATCTCCTCGGAGAGGTTCTGCGCCCACTCGGGACGGCTGCCGTCGTCGGCCACCTGGATCTGCCAGCCGGCCTTGCCGACCCAGCCCAGGTGCGTCTCGAGGACCTGGCCGATGTTCATACGACGCGGAACACCGTGGGTGTTCAGGATGATGTCGACCGGGGTGCCGTCGGGCAGGAACGGCATGTCCTCCTGCGGGAGGATCTTGCCGATGACGCCCTTGTTGCCGTGGCGGCCGGCGAGCTTGTCGCCGTCCTGGATCTTGCGCTTCTGCGCCACGTACACGCGGACGAGCTCGTTGACGCCCGGAGGCAGATCGTCGTCGTCCTCGCGCGAGAACACGCGAACACCGATGACCTTGCCGTTCTCACCGTGGGGCACCTTGAGCGAGGTGTCGCGGACCTCGCGCGCCTTCTCACCGAAGATCGCGCGGAGCAGGCGCTCCTCGGGGGTCAGCTCGGTCTCGCCCTTCGGCGTGACCTTGCCGACGAGGATGTCGCCGTCGCGGACCTCGGCACCGATGCGGACGATGCCACGCTCGTCGAGGTCGGCGAGGACCTCGTCGGAGACGTTCGGGATGTCGCGGGTGATCTCCTCCGCACCGAGCTTGGTGTCGCGGGCGTCGATCTCGTGCTCCTCGATGTGGATCGAGGTGAGCACGTCCTCCTCCACGAGGCGCTGCGACAGGATGATCGCGTCCTCGTAGTTGTGGCCCTCCCACGGCATGATCGCCACGAGCAGGTTCTTGCCGAGCGCCATCTCACCGTTCTCGGTGCAGGGACCGTCGGCGAGGACCTGGCCGGACTCGACGCGCTGTCCCTCGTCCACGATCGGACGCTGGTTCGAGCAGGTGCCCTGGTTCGAACGGTCGAACTTGCGCAGACGGTAGGTCTTGCGGGTTCCGTCGTCGGCCATGACCGTGATGAAGTCGGCGGAGACCTCTTCGATCACGCCGCTCTTCTCGGTGACGATGACGTCGCCGGCGTCGACGGCGGCACGCAGCTCCATGCCGGTACCGACGATCGGCGACTCGCTGCGCACCAGCGGCACCGCCTGACGCTGCATGTTCGCGCCCATGAGGGCACGGTTGGCGTCGTCGTGCTCGAGGAACGGGATCATCGCGGTCGCGACCGACACCATCTGGCGCGGCGAGACGTCCATGTACTCGACCTGGTCGGCGGCGACGTACTCGATCTCCGCGCCCTTCTTACGGACGAGGACACGCTCGTCCGAGAAGCGGTTGTCGGAACCGATCGGCGAGTTGGCCTGGGCGATGAGGTAGCGGTCCTCCTCGTCGGCCGTGAGGTACTCGACCTCGTCGGTGACGACACCGTCGACGACCTTGCGGTAGGGCGTCTCGATGAAGCCGAACGGGTTGACCCGCGCGTACACCGACAGCGAGCCGATCAGGCCGATGTTCGGGCCTTCCGGGGTCTCGATCGGGCACATGCGGCCGTAGTGCGACGGGTGGACGTCGCGGACCTCGAGGCCGGCGCGCTCACGCGACAGACCGCCGGGGCCCAGCGCCGACAGACGACGCTTGTGCGTCAGGCCCGACAGCGGGTTGTTCTGGTCCATGAACTGCGACAGCTGGGAGGTTCCGAAGAACTCCTTGATCGCGGCCACGACCGGACGGATGTTGATCAGGGTCTGCGGCGTGATCGCCTCGACGTCCTGGGTGGTCATGCGCTCACGGACCACGCGCTCCATGCGGGACAGGCCCACGCGGATCTGGTTCTGGATGAGCTCACCGACCGTGCGCAGACGACGGTTGCCGAAGTGGTCGATGTCGTCGACCTCGACGGGAACCTCGACGCCGCCGGGGACGGTCATCTTGTTCTCGCCCGCGTGCAGACGCACGAGGTACTCGATCGTGGCGACAATGTCTTCCTCGGTGAGGGTGGACGCCTCGATCGGCTGACCCGTGTTCAGGCCGAGCTTCTTGTTGATCTTGTAACGACCCACGCGCGCCAGGTCGTAGCGCTTGTCCTTGAAGAAGAGGTTCTCCAGCAGGGTCTGCGCGCTCTCCTTGGTCGGCGGCTCGCCCGGACGGAGCTTGCGGTAGATGTCGAGGAGCGCCTCGTCGGTGCCCGCGGTGTTGTCCTTCTCGAGCGTCGACATCATGATCTCGGAGAACCCGAAACGCTCGACGATCTGCTCGGTGGACCAGCCCAGCGCCTTGAGCAGCACGGTGACCGGCTGACGGCGCTTGCGGTCGATACGCACACCGACGGTGTCGCGCTTGTCGACGTCGAACTCGAGCCAGGCACCGCGGCCCGGGATGACCTTGACGCTGTGCAGGTCCTTCTCGGTGCTCTTGTCGACGTTCTTGTCGAAGTACACGCCCGGCGAACGGACGAGCTGGGACACCACGACACGCTCGGTGCCGTTGATGATGAAGGTGCCCTTGTCGGTCATCATCGGGAAATCACCCATGAAGACCGTCTGGCTCTTGATCTCACCGGTGTTGTTGTTGATGAACTCGGCAGTGACGAACAGCGGAGCTGCGTACGTCATGTCCTTGTCCTTGCACTCCTCGACGGAGGCCTTGACCTCGTCGAAACGAGGATCGGAGAAGGACAGGGACATCGAACCCGAGAAGTCCTCGATCGGCGAGAGCTCGTCGAGGATCTCCTCCAGGCCACCGACGACGTGACCGTCGCCGCGCTCGGCAGCCTTCGCGCGCCAGCGCTCCGAGCCGATCAACCATTCGAAGGAATCGGTCTGTAGATCGAGGAGCCCGGGAACTTCGAGGGGTTCGCGAATCTTCGCGAACGACACCCTCGTCGGGGCTCCGGGGATTCCGGCTACTGCCTTGGTCTGGCTAGAGACTGCCAAGATGCGTCCTTCCAGCACCTCACGCGGGCCGCTCCAACCGGTGCGACCGCCGCTGTACCTGCTTCTTCATGTGGGGCGTTTTCGCTGGTCGCAACCCGAACGAGAACCCCACCGACGCACCGAAACGGTCTCGCCTGAAAGGGCGAATCCGACTCGACGATCAGAAGGTGAACAGGAGGCAGCCAGCGCAAAGAACTAACCTACACCAAAGTAGGCAAAATGTCCACAGGGGTGCCTCAAAGAAACCTGGCAAACGACCTCGAACGGCTCACGATGAAGCCTTCAGTCGAACAGGCGTACCGATAGAGTGACCGCTCGCGTCGCCTGCGTCAAGACTGCGCGTCCGGAACGATCCGCGCGTCGCGGCCGCGGACGCCCCCGGTGAGGGGGCGATCCGCAGCCGTCGTCACCGGTCGCGGATCTCCGAGACCAGCCATCGTCCGTCCGACTTCTCCATCCTCACCAGCAGCGGTGCGGCCGCGCTCCCCTGGGCGATCCCATCGCCGGTGGCGCTGACGTTGATGTAGGCGGCGACCTCGGCGCGGGTGTCGTCGAGCATCGTCGGGCCGATGTGCTCGACCATCACCTCGGTGACCGTGCGGGTGTCGATCGCGGCCTTCTTGGTGACGTCCGCGGTCGAGTCGAACTCCTCGAGCCGCTCCGGGGTCAGCAACTCCCGGATCCGGCCGAAGTCCTCGTCGATGGTGCGGTAGTCGTAGCCGTGCATGGTCTCGATCGCGACCTTCGCTGCCTCGGTGACCTCCCGGGTCTCCGCCGTGTCGACCCACGCGACGTTCGAGACGTCGGCGCCGGGACGGAAGGCCGCAACCGCGGCGATCACCGCGAGTACCACCGCCACCGCACCGACGACGATCACCGGGCGCCACCCACCGGAGGCACGCGATCCGCCGGCCTCACCGGCGGGAGGCTCCGGCGGGTCCACCGGCTCGGTCGCAGTCTCCACCGGGTCCGCTGCCGGGGTCCCCGTCACATCGCCGGCCGCCGGAGCCGGCTTCTCCTGTTTCTTCTCCTGCTTGTCGAACGTCACCTCGGACGGTCGCGACGGCTCGGCAGGAGCCTTCTCGGCAGGGGTCTCCACCGGTCCGGTGCCCACCTGCTCGGGCGGCGTGATCGTCCGCTCCGTCCGGGACGGGCGTTCGTCCTCCGACGAGATCGGGCGTTCGTCCTCTGCAGGGCTCATCCGGGGCGGTCGGGACGTGCCGGCGACCTTCGGCCGACGGCGCGGGGGCCCGCTGGGGCCGGTCTTCCGTCGCTGCGGGGGCACTACACGTTCTCCTTCGTCGACTTGCCGAACATCACGGGCCCGCCTCTCCTTCGGGCGCGGGCTCCCCGGAGTCCTCGGGCACTCCGCTGTCTCCGGGTGCGGACTGCGCGCCGGGATCGGGGGCCGGTGCACCGGGGACCGGTCCCGACTCCATCTCGACGGAGGCGAGCGGCTCGATCGTCTCGGCCTTCCACACGTCGCCGTCCTTGCGCAGCGACACGAGCACCGGGACCTTGTTGGTCACGAAGTACTCGGGGGTCTGGGTGCGCACGGCGAGCACGACGAGCGCCTTGCCCAGATCGTCGTCGGTGTTGAGTTCGGTGAGCGTTCCGAACAGCACCTCGGCCGACATGCTGGTGCCGGTCTCCGCGACCCGGGCCCGGATGTCCTCCTCGGTCGCCGCGAGATCGTTGCGCAGGGCGTCGCCGGTGATCGACGACCGCATGTTCTCGATCGACAGGTCGACGTCGTTCGCGTCGACACTGTTCAGGTTGACGGCCGCCTGCATGGCTCCCGAGAGCGCGGCGTCGCGCGCCTCGGCAGCCGAGCGATCCACCAGGAGCGCACGCCCCCAGCCGTAGCCGAACCACACCGCCGCCGCGAGGGCGACGACGGCGAGCACCGAGACGACGGCGAGGGCCGCCCTGCGTGCCCCACCCGGTCCCCGACCGTCCGCGGGCGGGCTGCCGTCGGCGGATGGGGGCGGGGTGGGCGGAGCGTCGGAGGAAATTGGTGCACTCACTCCACAAACCTACTAACTGCTCACTTCGGGGTGACTCCGAGCAACGGCGCGAGCTGCGTCGCGATCGGATTCAGGTTGAGCTTGTCGGGGTCCTTCTTCGGCTTGAAATCCCAGGGCTGGATCGTGTTCGGATCGGCGAAGACGATGCGGTTCGCGCTGCGCACGCCGGTGACACTGCCCTGCGGCACCTCGCACGAGGCGTTCGTGTTGAACGGGAAGTCCTGCTGGGTCTCGTCGAAGTTCGGATCCTGCGCGCGCATCTGCGCGAGGATCTCCTGCGTCCCCTCGTACCCGATGGTGCACGAAGGCGGATTGTTGGTCTCGAGCACGATGCCCTGACGCACCGCGCCGTCGCCCGGAGCGACCGTACTCGCACTGCCCGCGACGGCGGGAAGGAAGGCCAGCAGCGGCTGCAGAGCGATGGACTGCGGCGCTGCCGCTTCCGCCACCGCCGCGAGGTTGGCGAGGTCGGTGGTCAGACCCGGGCCGGAACCCTCGATCAGCTGCGAGAGCTGGTCGCTCGCGTCGGTGCCGGTGTCGATCAGGCGCCGCAGATCGGGGTCGCTGTCGCGGAGCTGCGCGGTCACCAGATCCAGATCCGAGCTGAACTGCCGGATCGCCGACGACTGGTCGGACTGCGTGTCGAGCACCGTGAGGCTGTCGCGGATCAGCGTGACGGTCTGCGGCAGGTATTCGGCGCCCTTCTCGCTGAGTCCGGCGAGCGCGTCGACGAGCACCTGCAGGTCGTCGCCGCGACCGTCGAAGGCCGCGCCGAGTTCGGTGACGACGGTGCGCAGCGGCTCGAGCGGAACCGAGTACACGAGGTCGTTCGTGCTCAGCAGCAGATCCTCGACCGGCGTGGGCAGATCCTCCTCGGTGCCCTCGATGACGGAGCCCTGTTCGAGATAGGGGCCCTCGTCGGTCGGCGGTTGCAGATCGACGTACTGCTCACCGATCGCCGACCGGTTCGCCACGACCGGGCGCGCCGACGCCGGGATCTGCGGGCCACCGTTGTCGAGGCGCAGCTCGACGTTGATGCCGTCGTCCGTGAGACTGAGCGCCCCGACACGGCCCACGGGCACCCCGCGGTAGGTGACCTCGGCGTTCGGGAAGATGCCGCCGCCGGTCGGGAACCGTGCGTCGACGGTGTACTGGCCGAACCCCATGAGGTTGTCGAGCCGCACGTACCGGGCACCGACGAACACGATGCCGAGCAGCGCGATGATCACGAACAGCGCGAGCTGCACTTTCACCAGGCGCGATCTCACTGCCCACCCCCGAGTCCGAGCTGATTCAGCAAACCTTGCAACGGCCCCGGCTGCGGGGCCTCGTCACCGTCGGTCTCGGCGTCGGTGTCCGCACCGGCCTCGGTGACCCCCGGAATCTCGATGCCGTCGGGCAGCGACACCCCCTCGGGCAGCGTCACACCCGGCAGACGCGGGGTGGGAAGCACCGGCAGCAACGACACCGTGGGCCAGCCCGGAGCGGGTCCGTTCCCGTCGTAGTACGGATTGGACGGGTCGACGAGCGGCTTCGGATTGCCGAACTTCGGCTCGCGGTAGACCGGGTCGCCCTGACCCACACCGAGCGCGGCCAGCGCGTTGCCGATCTGCAGGTCGACCACGAGGAAGAGGTTCACCGAGTTGCCCAGCGCGACCTTCTCGACACCGTCCGGGAACGGCACAGTGGGCACGAAGGCGAGCGCCTCGACCAGGTCGTCACCCGACGCCGCGAGCGACTGGAGGGTCGGGCGCAGCGCCAGGAGGTCGGCGATCAGATCCTCCTTGGACCGATCGAGGACATCGACACCCGCGGTGCCGAGCCGGTCGAGCTGGCCGAGCAGCTGGGTCAGCTGCGGCCGCTGCTGCTCGAGCACCTCGGTCGCGACCGGCAGTTCGTCGAGCACGGCTGCGATCTTGTCGTTCTGCTCCGCGACCCGCACCGTGAGCTCGTCGAGCCCGTCGAGGGCCCGGGTGATGTCGTCGCGTTGCTGTTCGAGACCGGTGATCAGGGTCTCGGCCTGCTCGATGAGGCTGCGCGTGGTGCCCTCGCGGCCGTCGAAGGCCGTCGACAGTTCGCTGACGATCGGCGCGAGCTGACCGACACCGCCACCGTTGAGCAGCAGCGACAGCGCGCCGAGCACCGGTTCGAGTTCGGTGGCGTGCCGGGTGCGGTCGAGCGGGATCACGTCGCCGTCGGCGAGCCGGCCCGTCGGGGGCTCGTCCTCCGGAGGTGTGAGCTGCACGAACTTCTCACCGAGCAGACTCGACTGTTCGACGCTCGCGAGCGCGTTCGCCGGCAGGTCGACACTCGAGTCGAGCACGATGTCGACGTCGGCGGTCCACCCGAAATCGGATGCGACCGAGATCGACTCGACGCGCCCGACCGGCACGCCGTCGACCTTCACGCTCGACTGCGGAACCAGGTCGAGCACGTCGTCGAACTGGATGGACAGACGGATCGGATCGCTACCCACATCGGCGCCGCCGGGCAACGGGACGTCGGACAGACCTCCGCAGCCCGTGACCGTCACCGCGACCACGCACGCGGCCGCTCCGAAGACACCTGTGCGGCCCATCCTCTTCGCGCCGCTCACCGATCTCCTCCCTGGAGGTCGAGCCGGGGCGAGACCACGCCGGGCACCGTGCCCGGGGTGACCTGCCGCTGAATGTTCTCGCCGCTCAGGACACCGAACGGCAGGATCAGATCCGGGGACCGCTGGTCCTCGGTGATCTGCGTGGCGACGTCGCGGCACCGGTCGATCAGCGGCTGCATCTGCCGGCCGAGCTGCTCGAAACGTTCGTCGCCGGGCACGAGATTGCCCAGATCGATGAGCTTGCACACCGCTCCCGCAGGGTCCTGCAGGTCGGGCAGCACGAGGCGCGACGCGAGCACACCGGCTTCGGCGTCGTAGGAGTTGACGAGGTTGCTCACCGCGAGCGGGAGCAGGGTCAGCGAATCCACGAGTTCCTGCCGGCGGTTCGACAGGGTCTCCGTGATCGGCACGAGCGCGTCGACGTTGTCCTTCACGGCCGCCTGGTTGTCGCGCACGAACGTCGCGACGTCGCCGAGCGTGACCGACAGCGTGTTCAATGCCTCACCGAGGTTCTGCCGCTCCCCCGCCAGGAATCCCGACAGGTCCGAGAGCTGGGCGTTGAACTGACGCACCTGGTCGTCGTTGGCCGCGAGGGCGCTGACGAACACCTGCAGGTTCTCGATCGTGCCGTAGAGGTCGTCGCGCGACTGGTCGAGCGTGCGCGCGGCGGCCGAGAGGTTCTCGATGCTCTGCCCCAGGGCCTCACCGTTGCCGGCAAGGTTCTCCGCACCGACCTCCACGAAGTCGGTCAGTGCGCCCTCGCGGTTCGCGCCGTCGGGACCGAGCGCGCGGGAGAGCTCGTCGATGCTCGCGTAGAGCTCGTCGACCTCCACGGGGGTGGCGGTGCGCTCGCGGTCGATCACCGCACCGCTGCTCATCGTGTCGCCGCCGGTGTAGGCGGGAGTGAGCTGCAGGTAACGGTCGGCGACCACCGAGGGGGTGATCTGCACGGCGCGGGCGTCGGCGGGGATGTCGATGCCGCGGTTCACCCGCAGACCGACCTTCACGAGGTCGCCCTGCGGTTCCACGGAGGTCACCTTCCCGACCTCGACGCCCAGCACCCGGACATCGGAACCCTCGTAGATGCCGACGGCCTTGTCGAAGTAGGCGGTGATCTCGGTGGTGCCCAGTCGGGTGAACATCCACCAGCCCGCTCCGGCCAGGGCCACCGCGACCGCCACGACGGCCGCGATCAGCGCGATGCGCCCGCGATTGCTGCGGGACTCGCCGTTCTCGGCGTGTGCCATCAGTTGCCCCCTTCCAGGCGGCGACCGGGCTCGCGGTAACCGGGGATCTCCGGCAGGCCCGGCGGGGTCAGGTTCACGACGACCTGGTCGAACCACCGGCCGTTGCCGACGACGTTGGTGTAGACGCGCACGAACGGCTCGTACAGTTCCATGGCCCGATCGAGGTTGTCGTTGTTCTCCTGGAGGATGTCGACGACGCCGCGCAACTGCTGCAGGGCGGGACCGATGGTCTCGCGGTTCTCCTCGACGAGCCCGGAGAGCTCGGCCGACAACCGCTTGGTGCCGTCGAGCAACTGCGAGATCGCCTCCTGCCGGTTGTTCAGTTCCGCGACGAGCAGCGCACCGTCGGAGAGCAACCGGTTGAACTCGGCGTTGCGGTCGGCGAGCACCTTCGAGACGTTGCCGGTCGCGTCGAGGAGCTTCTTCAGCTCCTGGTCACGACTCGCGACCGTCTCGGACAGGCGGCTGATGCCGTCGAGCGAGGCCCGGATGTCGTCGGGTGTCTCCGAGAAGGCCTCCGACAGGGTCTGGAAGCCGGTTGCGAGCTGCTCGGAGTCGATCTCGCCGAGGGTCGTGGCCGCCGACGAGAACGCCTCGATCACGTCGTACGGCGCGACGGTCCGGTCGAGCGGGATCCGGTCGTCCGGGTCGAGCACCTCCCCTCCCCGCGGCTCGAGCGCCAGATACTTCTGCCCGAGGATCGTCTTGATCTGGATGGAGGCCGCCGTGTCGTCCCCGACCCAGGCGTCCTGGACCTTGAACGAGACGATCACGCGGTCGCCCTCGAGGTCGACTCCGGTGACCTTGCCGACCTTCACGCCGGCGATGCGCACCTCGTTGGTGGGTTTGAGACCTGCGGCCTCACTGAACTCGGCCTTGTAGGTCGCGCCTGCCCCGATGATGGGCAGTTCGTCGAGAAAGAAGGCGGACAGTGTCCCCAGCAGCACCACGACGATGCCCAGGGCACCGGCGGCGGCCGGACTGCGACGTTTGCTCATCGTCCCTGCAACTCCTGCATCCCCTCCTGCGAGCAACGCTTCGCCGCATTCGTGTAGATGGGTTGGTTCACGGTGGGCAGCCCCGTCGGCAGATTCAGATACGGGACCGAACCGGGACCTGCGACGACGTCGATACCGCACAGGTAGAACTGGAACCACGACCCGTAGCTGGCCACGCGCCCGAGCTTGTCGAGCTTGACCGGCAACGTCTCGAGGACGCGGTCGACCTCGTCGCGGTTCGCGTTGAGATTCGAGGTGACCTGTTCGAGCGCCGTGATCGACTGCGCGATCGACGGGCGGGTGGGCTCGAGGACGTCGGAGACCGCGTCCGTCAGCCCGGCCATCGACGCGACCGCCGAACCGACGGTCTCCCGGTCGGCCGACAATCCGCTGACGAGTGCCTGCGTGTTGACCAGCAGCGAATCGAGCTGCTCGTCGCGCTGGTCGATCGTGGCCAGGACCGTGTTGAGGTTGTCGATCACCGCACCGATCACGCGATCCTTGTCGGCGATGGTGTTGGTCAGCGACGCGGTGCTGCGCACCAGATCGTCGATCGTCCCGGCCTCACCCTGGAAGACCTGGATGATCTGGAACGAGAGCTTGTTGACGTCGTCGGCGCTCAACGTCTGGAACAACGGACGGAAGCCGTCGAAGAGCGTCGTGAGGTTCACCGCCGGCTTCGTGCGCTCGATCGGGATCGTGTCGCCGCCCGTGATCTTCTCGCCCTGCGCGCCCTCACCCTGACCGAGCGCGATGTAGCGCTGGCCGACGAGATTGCGGAACCGGATGGTCGCGGTGGCTCCGGCCGGGAGCCAGTCGCGCTCCTCGAGCGAGAAGGTGACCCGCGCCTGCCGTTCGTCGAAGACCGAGATCTCCTCGACCTGTCCCACGCGGACACCCGCGATGCGGATGTCGTCGCCCTTGTTGAGGGAGGTGACGTCGGAGAAGATCGCGTGGAACTTCGTTCCTCCCCCACCACCGACACTGGCGATGGTCGCGGCGAGGACACCGGTCGCGAGGATGGTGACCACGGCGAACACGATGAGTTTGATCAGGGGTGCTGCCAGACCTCTCACTGGAAGCTCACCTCCGTACCGCGGATCGCCGGAGCCCCGAGCCGGGTGGTCCAGGACGGGACCTCCTCGGGGTCGACGCCGGTGGCCTGCCCGTAGATCACGTCGAGCGTGTCCTGTTCCAGACGCGAGCCCGCGTACGAGACGGGAGTGGCGCCGCCGTCCGAGGTGCCGATGATCTCGCCGACGTCGTCGGGGACACCGGACCCTGCCGGGGCAGGGAAGAAATCGATGGTCTCGGGGCCGGGATTACGCGACGGCACCTGGTACGAACCGTCGTTGACCGAACCGCCCGGATACTGCGGGAAGTTGCGGCCCGGAGCGGTCACGTCGTTGTAGCAGGCCGGTCCGCGATCGTCGAGCAGACGCGGTTCGTCCTGGTTCGGCAGGTAGCGGCCCTTGGGGTTGGTGAACTGGATGTTCGCACGCACACCCGGGAACGGGTCGTCGGCTGCGAGCAGGTCGACAGCGGCCGGCTTCGCGTCGGCGAATCCCTTGAAGGTGCAGGGGAAGGACGGCGAGTAACGGGCGAGCAGCTGCAGCGCCTCCTTCGAATCGGCGGACAGCGTGATGATCGAGTTCGAGTTCTGCTCGATGAAATCGGCCGTCTGCGACGACGCTCCCGTCGCGCTCGCGAGCAGCGTGCGGATCTGGTTCTGCTGTTCGACGACCGTGCCACCCGTCGTGCGCAGGTTGTTCAGCGCCTCGACGAGCTCCGGTGCAGCCTCGGAGTAGGTCTGCGAGAAGTCGGCGAGTCCGCGCAGATCCTCCTGCAGCGTGGGCAGTTCGACGTTCACCTCACGGAAGATCCGTTCCAGATCGTCGACCGTCCGTCCCAGCTTCTCGCCGCGTCCGCTCAGTCCCTGGGCGAGGGCGCCGAGCGTGTTGGCGAGGTCCTGCGGCGGGACGGCCTCGAGGAGTGGGAGCAGCCCGTCGAGCACATCGCCGAGCTCGACGGTGCGCTCGCTCGTGTCCTGCACCAGCACATCGCCGTTCGTGACGGGACGGCCCGGATCGTCGGGGATGATCAGCGAGACGTAGCGCTCACCGAAGAGGGTCTTCGGCAGCAGCTGTGCCGTGGCGTTGACCGGGATCAGTTCGGCCTTGTCGGGGTCGAGAGCGAGATGTGCGGTGACGTCGCCGCCTTCCGCGCTCGTTCCGCGGACCTCGCCGACGAGCACACCGCGCGCCTTGACGTCGGCGTTGAGCGGCAGGGCGTTGCCGATGCTGTCGGTGCGGAGGTCGACCTTCACGACCTTCGTGAACGTCTTGTTGTACATCGCGATCGTGACGTACAGGAACAGCGCCAGCACCACGAAGAAGATCAGTCCCAGGGTGCGGCGACGCACGGGCGAAGTGGTCGTGTCGCTCATCCGGCCACCCTCACCGTGGTCGTCGTGCCCCAGATCGCGAGGCTGAGGAAGAAGTCGAGGATCGCGATCGTCACGATCGCGGTACGCACCGCGCGGCCCACGGCCACACCGACGCCGGCAGGGCCGCCGCTGGCGTGGAAACCGTAGTAGCAGTGGATGAGGATGACCACGAACGCGAAGACGAGCACCTTCGCGAACGAATACAGCACGTCCTCCGGTGGGAGGAACAGATAGAAGTAGTGGTCGTACGAGCCGCTCGACTGGCCGTTGAACAGCGTGCTGATCGTGCGGGTCGCGAGATAGGCCGCGAGGAGACCGATGATGTACAGCGGGATCACGGCGACGAAGCCGGCGATCATCCGGGAGGTCACCAGGAACGGCAGCGACGGCACGGCCATCACCTCGAGGGCGTCGATCTCCTCGCTGATCCTCATGGCGCCGAGCTGCGCCGTGAAGCCGCAGCCCACGGTCGCCGACAACGCGAGCGCTGCGACGATCGGGGCCAGCTCGCGGGTGTTGACGTAGGCCGAGAGGAAGCCGGTGAGCACCGACGAGCCGAGCTGCTCGAGCGCGGCGTAACCCTGCAGACCCACGACGACGCCGGTGAAGCCGGACATCATCGCGATGACGCCGATGGTGCCACCGATCACGGCGAGCGCACCGCTGCCGAAGGTGACCTCGGCGAGCAACCGCAGGACTTCCTTGCGGTAGTGGGTGAGGGTTCGCGGGGTCCACGCGACGGCGCGCGCGTAGAAGGACATCTGGTCCCCCGCGCGGTCGAGCACGTTCAGCGGTGCGCGCACCGCTCGGCGACCCCGGAGAAGAACGAGATCTCCGCGGCCTCTGGAGACTGTCATCTGGTCAGGATCCCTTCGCAGGAACGATCTGCAGGTACACCATCGTCAGGATCAGGTTCGCGAAGAAGAGCAGCAGGAACGTGATGACGACGGTCTGGTTCACGGCCTCCCCCACGCCCTTCGGACCCGCACCGGGGTGCAGTCCCTTGTAGGACGCGACGACTCCGGCGATCAACCCGAAGATCGCAGCCTTGAGTTCGGCGACGTAGAGGTCGGGTAGCTGTGCCAGGGCGGAGAAGGAGGCGAGGTAGGCGCCGGGGGTACCGCCCTGCAGCACGACGTTGAAGAAGTACCCGCCGGCGATGCCGATCACGGAGACGAGACCGTTGAGCAGGAGCGCGACGAGCACCATCGCCAGTACTCGCGGGACGACGAGTCGCTGGATGGGATTGATACCCAGCACCTCCATCGCGTCGATCTCCTCGCGGATCGTCCGCGATCCGAGGTCGGCCGTGACCGCGGAGCCGGCTGCACCGGCGATCAGCAGGGCCGTCACGATCGGACTGCCCTGCTGGATGACCGCCAGGACGCTCGCGGCGCCGGTGAACGATTCAGCGCCGAGCTGTTTGATCAGCGACCCGGTCTGCAGCGAGACGACGGCACCGAACGGGATCGCGACGAGCGCCGTCGGAAGAATCGTGACGCTGGCGATGAACCACGCCTGTTCGATGAATTCCCGGAACTGGAACGGTCGGCGGAAGGTGTTCCGCACGACGTCGACGAACAGTTCGACGATGTTGCCGGCCTGGGTGAGTGCGCCGTGAACCGGCCGCACGAGCGAGCTGCCCGCCCCCATCTACTCTCCTACTTCTCCAGCCTGCGGCTGTACTACCACTGACGTTGTACGACTGCTGCGGCTGTTGCTACTTCGGGGCCTGCTCGTATCCCTCTCCGGTGTAGGCGGGAATGATCTGGGTGTCGTCGTCGGCGTATCCACGGGAGGTCTGGGGCGCGCCGGTGTGATCGAGCGACTCGAGGATGGCGCTCTGGGCGGCCGGGGGCAGAGTATGCAGGATCGACCGCACCCGCTCCTGCCGACGCGCCACCGCCTGCCGCTCCGGCATCCCCGGAGTCGCCTGCATCTGCGGCACGATCCCCTCGACATCCTCCACACCACCGGCATGATGACCCGCATCGACGAGCGCCTGCTCGTGCGCCATCGTCGCCTCGTCCTTCTCCTCCGACATCCCGATCGGACCGATCATCGTGCCGTTGAGGAACTGCTTGACCACCGGCTCGTCCGAAGTCAGCAACACTTCGCGCGGACCGAACATCACCAACTGCCGGCGGAACAACATCCCGATGTTGTCCGGCACCGTGCGCGCCAGATTGATGTTGTGCGACACGATCAGGATGGTCGCATCGATCTCGGCGTTGATGTCGATCAACGTCTGCGAAATGTAGGTGGTGCGCACCGGATCGAGACCCGAATCCGGCTCGTCCACCAGAATGATCTCCGGATCGAGCACCAACGCCCGCGCCAGGCCGGCGCGCTTGCGCATACCCCCGGAGATCTCACCGGGCAGCTTGTCCTCGGCGCCGAGCAGACCGACGAGCTCGAGCTTGCTCATCACGATCTGCCGGATCTCCGACTCGGACTTCTTGGTGTGCTCGCGCAGCGGGAAGGCGACATTGTCGTAGAGGTTCATCGATCCGAACAACGCACCGTCCTGGAACAGCACCCCGAACAGCTTGCGGATCTCGTAGAGCTCCTTGCTCGAGCACTGCAGGATGTCGGTGCCGTCGATGACGATCGAGCCCTCCTCCGGGCGCAGCAGACCGATCAGCGACTTGAGGAACACCGACTTACCGGTACCCGACGGACCGAGCAACGCACTGACCTCGCCGGCTGGCAGCGTCAACGTCACGTCCTGCCAGATACGTTGCGAGCCGAAGGACTTGGTCAGCCCCTCGACGGAAACCTCGACTCCCACGATTACCTCCGCTGTCCGATACCGTCGCCCCCGTGTGGGTTGGGCCACTCTATCGCATGGATAGTGGTACCTGTGACAAGCGATCCTACTCATGAGTAAGGACCTCGTACAAGGGGGTCCGCATATCTCGACTTACGCCGTGACCTGCATGAACACCGTGCAGAATCGGATTCCTCCGATATCGGACATAACGCTCGCAATTCTCGTCCGAAAATGCAGAAGGGCCGTTTCCGCGAAATGAATTCGCGGAAACGGCCCTGTGCGGAACCGTCCCGGAGAGCGTCGGAACGCTCGACGGAAAGTTCGGAAACCGTCTTACTTGACGGTGACCTTGGCGCCGGCCTCTTCGAGCTTGGCCTTGGCAGCGTCGGCAGCGTCCTTGGCGACCTTCTCGAGGATCGGCTTCGGAGCACCCTCGACGAGGTCCTTGGCTTCCTTCAGGCCCAGGCCGGAGACGATCTCGCGAACGACCTTGATGACCTGGATCTTCTTCTCGCCGGCACCCTCGAGGATGACGTCGAACTCGTCCTGCTCGGACTCGGCCTCGGCAGCAGCGGCCGGAGCACCGGCGGCAGCGACGGCAACCGGAGCAGCAGCGGTGACCTCGAAGGTCTCCTCGAATGCCTTAACGAACTCCGAGAGCTCGAGCAGGGTCAGTTCCTTGAACGCGTCGAGCAGCTCTTCGGTGGTGAGCTTCGCCATGGTGGCGGTCCTTCCTGATAAGTCCCATGTCGCTGATCCGCGACCGGATGGGATGGTGCGTGCCGGAGCACGCGTGGATGTATCTTTCGCGGTGATGCGGATTCGCGGTGATGCGGATCAGCGTCAGGCGGCTTCTTCGCCCGCCTTCTTCTCCTGCAGAGCGGCCGCGAGGCGGGCCACCTGAGAAGCAGGGGCGTTGAACAGGCCTGCGGCCTTTGCCAAGTTGCCCTTCATCGCGCCGGCAAGCTTGGCCAACAGCACCTCGCGGGACTCGAGGTCCGCGATCTGGTTGACCTGCTCCACGGACAGCGCAGCGCCGTCCATGTAGCCGCCCTTGATGACGAGAGCCTTGTTGTCCTTCGCGAAGTTCTTCAGAGCCTTCGCAGCGTCCACCGCTTCGCCCTTGACGAACGCGATGGCGGTCGGACCGACGAACAGGTCGTCGAGACCCTCGACGCCCGCCTCAGCGGCGGCACGCTTGACCAGGGTGTTCTTGGCGACGGAGTAGGTGGCACCCTCTCCGAGAGCGCGACGCAGCTCGGTCAGACTTCCCACCGACAGACCACGGTATTCCGTGACCACGGCAGCGGTGGAGGTCTTGAACTGCTCGGTGATCTCCGCAACTGCGGAAACCTTCTCGGGCTTTGCCATACTTCGCCTCCTCTCAGTAACAGTCGTTTTCCCGGTGTCCCGAGTGGGACGCCCCACCGGACGACCGCCGGGACCGGAAAACGACGAACGCCCCGGCGCAGGGCACACGGGGCGTAAAAGGAGGAGGAACTCGAATGCACCCGAAAAGGCACATCGCGGCTCACATCTCCCCTAACCTCGTCCTCCTGCGTGGGCCGCCGGACAACTCCGGACCTTCAACCGATCCGCACGCGGATTCGGTGACCAACGGTCTTGGGTAGAACATGATCGGGGTGAAGATCGGCGCACGCCGAACTACCCGACCACTGTAGCGGACGACGTGCGCGAGATGCAAAACGGCCGGCACAGCGATGCTGTGCCGGCCGCTTCAGGCTGCAAACCCACTGCGTGCAGTGTGAATTACGTGCAGTGCGATCTACTCCGCGGTCTCGAGGAGGTTGCGGGTGCGCTGCGGATCCACCGGGATGCCCGGGCCGGTGGTCGTAGCGATCGTGACCTTCTTGATGTAGCGGCCCTTCGCGCTGGACGGCTTGGCGCGGAGCACCTCGTCCAGAGCAGCAGCGTAGTTCTCGACCAGCTTGGTCTCGTCGAACGAGGCCTTGCCGATCACGAAGTGCAGGTTGGCGTTCTTGTCGACGCGGAAGCTGATCTTGCCACCCTTGATGTCGGTGACGGCCTTCGCGACATCCGGCGTGACCGTACCCGTCTTCGGGTTCGGCATCAGACCACGGGGACCGAGGACGCGGGCGATACGACCGACCTTCGCCATCTGGTCGGGGGTCGCGATCGCGGCGTCGAAGTCCAGCCAGCCGCCCTGGATGCGCTCGATCAGATCCTCGGCGCCCACGACGTCGGCACCTGCGGCCTCGGCCTCGGCAGCCTTCTCGCCCACCGCGAAGACGATGACGCGAGCGGTCTTACCCGTGCCGTGCGGCAGGTTGACCGTGCCACGCACCATCTGGTCCGCCTTGCGGGGATCCACACCGAGTCGCATGGCGACCTCGACGGTGGCGTCGTAGTTCTTCGAGGTGGTCTCCTTCGCGAGCTTCACAGCTGCGAGGGGGCTGTACAGGTTGTCCGAGTCGATCTTCTCGGCCGCGGCGAGGTATGCCTTGCTGCGCTTTGCCATGTTCTTTCCTAACTTCTCACCGGCAGGTGAATGGTTCGGGCGTGGTAGCGGGCCTGGCCGGCCCTCCCACGAGTGCTACTGCAGGCCGGGGACTGCTCCCCGGAACAGTGAGGGCTCAGCCCTCGACCGTGATGCCCATCGACCGAGCGGTGCCGGCGATGATCTTCGCGGCAGCCTCGATGTCGTTGGCATTCAGGTCTTCCTGCTTGGTCTTGGCGATCTCGCGCACCTGATCCATGGTCACCTTGGCGACCTTGGTCTTGTGCGGCTCGCCGGAGCCCTTCTGCACGCCTGCGGCCTTGAGCAGGAGCTTTGCGGCCGGCGGGGTCTTCAGCTTGAAGTCGAACGAGCGGTCCTCGTAGACCGTGATCTCGACCGGCACGACGTTGCCACGCTGCGACTCGGTCGCGGCGTTGTACGCCTTGCAGAACTCCATGATGTTGACGCCGTGCTGACCCAGCGCGGGGCCGACCGGCGGAGCCGGGTTGGCCTGGCCGGCCTGGATCTGGAGCTTGATGAGCCCGGCGATCTTCTTCTTCTTGGGGGGCATCTCTATTCCTAGTTTCTTGCTCGGTGTGGTTCTTGCGTACTGCTACTGCAAGCTTGTGCGCGCCGGATGCCGGCGCCGTCGGGTCCCGGGGACCGTCAGATCTTCGACACCTGGTTGAACGACAACTCCACGGGAGTCTCACGGCCGAAGATCGACACCAGGACCTTGAGCTTCTGCTGCTCGGCGTTGACCTCGCTGATGGAGGCGGGCAGCGTCGCGAACGGGCCGTCCATCACGGTGACGGACTCGCCGACCTCGAAGTCCACCTCGATGGCGGGCTTCGCAGCGGCGGCGGGAGCCTGCTCGCCTGCGGCCGGGGCACCGGCCGCCGGCTTCTTCTTCGCCTGCTGCGGGAGGAGGAACTTCACGACCTCCTTGATCGTCAGCGGCGACGGACGCGACGTGGCTCCGACGAAGCCGGTCACGCCGGGCGTGTTCCGGACGGCACCCCACGACTCGTCGTTGAGTTCCATCCGAACGAGGATGTAGCCGGGCAGGACCTTGCGGTTGACCTGCTTGCGCTGACCGTTCTTGATCTCGGTGACCTCTTCGGTCGGCACCTCGACCTGGAAGATGTAATCGGCGAGGTCGAGGTTCTGGACGCGGGTCTCGAGGTTGGTCTTGACCTTGTTCTCGTAACCGGCGTAGGAGTGCACGACGTACCAGTCGCCGGGCTCGCGCCGCAGCTGCTTCTCGAGGGCCTCGGCCGGATCGACCTCGTCCTCTTCGGCGTCGGCGCTCTCCGCTGCGTCGGCGTCGTCGGCGTCCTCCGCTGCGTCGGAGACATCGGCGTCGGACTCGGCATCGGTGCCGGACTCGACAGCAGTGTCGGACTCGGAGACCTCGGTGTCCGCATCCGCCGACTCGGCCGTCACGTCGTCAACCAAGGCCTCGTCCGAAACGTGCTCCTCGGCCGAAGCCTCGTACGAGTCGTTCTCGGGGGTGCTCACCGGGCACTTTCCTCTCGTCGATCACATTTTTCGTCTCGCGCGGACAGGCGCTAACCGAACAACCAGCTGACGCCCTGTACGAACGCCAGATCCAATCCGAAGATGAACGCCGTCATGACGGTCACGAACGCAAGGACCACGAGTGTGTAGGTGGTCAACTGCTTGCGGTTGGGCCAGATCACCTTGCGGAGCTCGGCGACGACCTCACGGAAGAAGCGCACGAGTCGCTTGAAGATGTTCTCGGACTTCGCGGCGGGACGATCGCTCACGGCCGTGGCCGAACGCGACGTCTTCTTCATGGACACCGCGTTCGTCGTGGAAGCCGAGGAATCGGCCGCGCCACGACGGGTGGCCCGCTTGCCGGTCGGCCGAGCAGCCGCGGAGGAACCGTCGGGGGTCGCGCCGGTAGCCGTTCCAGCGTCGCCGGGGATGTTCCCTGCGGTGCCGCTGTGGCGCTGACCGCGCTCCTCGCTCACATCGTTCCTCTCGGTCGCTGGCAGTCCGGGGGCAGGGGCGACAGGACTTGAACCTGCAACCTGCGGTTTTGGAGACCGCTGCTCTGCCAATTGAGCTACGCCCCTCTGGTCGGACATTCACACTCGTACGAAGCGAGTGTCCGGAACCGACCCATCTGCGACCACATGACACGCGCGCTACCCCGTCGGGCCGTTACGGCCTTCGTAGAGCAGCGCGCTGCTATGCGATCCCAGAAGCCTAAGTGTACTGCATTGCCCCGGGACAAACCCAATCCGCTCGGCCGTCAGGCCAAACGGACCGTTGCCGTGGCCCGACCGAAGATCTTACGACCGTCGGACTTCGCCACGATAGCGACCACTGCTGTCTTGCTCTCCGCGTCCACCGACTTGATCTTGCCGGTGAACTCGATCTCGGCGGCCTTGTCGGCCTCCACATATACCGGACTGGTGAACCGAACGTTGTATTCGGTCACCGCACCGGGGTCTCCCAGCCACTCCGTGACGAAGCCGGCCGCGATGCCCATCGAGAGCATGCCGTGCCCGACGACGTCGCGCAAGCCGGCCAGTTCGGCCACCTTGTCGCTCCAGTGGATCGGGTTGGGATCACCCGACACACCGGCATAGTTGACCAGATTTCCACGCGTGAGCGTGACGACCTTCGACGGAAGCTCGTCCCCTACCGCGACATCCGTGAAACTACGGAGTGTCACTGTGCATCACCACATCCTTGACCGCGTTCGCGATGTTGTCGTCGACCTCGCCACCGGAACGGGCGACGAGCGTCGTCCAGGACGTGAGCACGAGATTGTCGTACTGATCGGTGATCACGTTCTTGGTGGTGATGATGTCGCTGCCGGCAGCCTGACGGAAATCGTCGAGGTAGACGTCGCAGAACAGCCTGTCGCCGGCCTGGATCGGGCGGTGGTAGACCATCCGCTGGTCGGTCTGCATGATCTGGCTCAGGTCGTATCCGGTGACGACCTCTTCGAACAGCTTGCGCTGGGCGATCATGCCGACGATCGAGACGAAGGTCAGCGGGGCGATCACTCCGTCGTACCCCAGCCCGCGGGCTGCGTCGTCGTCGTGATGCGCCGGATGCGAATCGCGCACGGCACGGGCGTACTCGCGGATCTTCTCGCGACCCACCTCGTAGTAGTCGTCCACCCGGTAGTGGTGGCCGACCATGGACTTGGCGTGCGCGGCGGCATCGAACGGGATCCCGGCCTGTTCGGTCGCGTCCACCGATTCCTGGTTCTCGAGTACGTTCGTCATACGCAAAACCTCCGCAATTCCGACGACGCCAACTGGCACGGTCGGTATTGCGGAGACCTTACGCGTCGACGTCGTTCCGACCGGCTACTTGGACTCGCGGTGCGACTGGTGCGTACCGCAGTTCGGGCAGAACTTCTTCAGTTCGAGCCGGTCGGGGTCGTTGCGACGGTTCTTCTTGGTGATGTAGTTGCGGTGCTTGCACACCTCGCAGGCCAAGGTGATCTTCGGCCGAACGTCAGTAGAGGAGGCCACGGGATGCCTTCTTTCGCGTCAATCCGATCAGTATCGATCAGGGTGGATCATGAACTTTTGGTAGCGGTGACCGGACTTGAACCGGCGACGCAACGATTATGAGTCGTTTGCTCTACCAACTGAGCTACACCGCCTCGGTGCCGAGTGTCGCTACGAAGGCGGCACCTCAATCCAGCGAGCCCCCTGACGGAATCGAACCGTCGACCTTTTCCTTACCATGGAAACGCTCTGCCGACTGAGCTAAGGGGGCGTGGCCTCCGGAGCATCTCTGCTCGCTGCGGCCTCCAAAAGATTACACACACTCGGTCCTGGCGCAAAATCCGCTGGTAGAGGCGCATAAACGCCGATGCTTGCCGAGCTCCGCGCACCGGCACGCACCCGCGCACACACGTACGCGCGCGGCGGGTCGGCGGTGGGCACCGGGCGCGGGAAGGAACGGCACCGCGTGCCGAGCCGGCCGGAACCTCCGGGAGAGCAGGACCCGCACTCGGGGATCTCGCTACGAGAATCCGCGCCCAGGGACTGCACTCCAAGGACCCCCGGAATGCAGAACGGCCCCGGTTCCGAAGAACCGGGGCCGTTCCGGTGGCAGGTGTAGGATTCGAACCTACGTAGGCATAAGCCGACGGATTTACAGTCCGCTCCCATTGGCCGCTCGGGCAACCTGCCGGGTGCGATCGGGACTGCGTCCTCGATGCGTTTGGAAGAATACAACGCATACCCCCCCGAAACGCAAACCGAGTGGTCACAGCCCCGCGCGACCCGATAGCGTCGGGTGGACAGAACCCTTACAGATCGACCCGGAAGTGGAGTGAGACGTGGCTGATTCGTCGTTCGATGTGGTGAGCAAGGTCGACCGCCAGGAAGTGGACAACGCGCTGAACCAGGCGGCGAAGGAGATCGCCAACCGCTTCGATTTCCGGAACACCGGGGCGCACATCGAGTGGTCGGGTGACGAGGCCATCACGATCTCGGCCGAGACCGAGGACCGCGCACTCGCCGCGCTGGAGGTCTTCAAGGAGAAGCTGATCCGCCGCGACCTGTCGCTGAAGTCCTTCGATGCCGGCGAGCCGACGCAGTCCGGCAAGGTCTACAAGATCACCGGCACCCTGGTGCAGGGCATCAGCCAGGAGAACGCCAAGAAGATCTCCAAGCTCATCCGTGACGAGGGCCCGAAGGGCGTCAAGGCTCAGATCCAGGGCGAGGAGCTGCGCGTGACCAGCAAGAAGCGCGACGACCTGCAGGCCGTCATCTCGCTGCTCAAGAATGCCGACCTCGACATCGCCCTGCAGTTCGTCAACTACCGCTAGTTCGTCGAGCACCGCCGGTTCGTCGAGCACCGCCGACGAAACCTCTCCCCTACGACACCGCCCGCGATTTCCGTCGCGGGCGGTGTCGTCTGTGGGGGTCGTGCGAGTTGTCCGGGGTCAGCGGATCCCGGCCATGCGCTCGAGTCGTTCGATGCGGTCGGTCATCGGCGGGTGCGTCGAGAACAACCGGCTCATCTTGTCGCCCGCCCGGAACGGGTTGGCGATCATCAGGTGCGACTGGGCCGCGAGCTTCGGTTCGGGCGGCAGCGGGGCGGCCTGAGTGCCGAGAGCGAGCTTGCGCAGCGCCGAGGCCAGGGCCAGCGGGTCGCCGGTGAGCTCGGCACCGGACTGGTCGGCCTGGTACTCACGCGACCTCGACACGGCGAGCTTGACGACCGACGCCGCGATGGGGCCGAGCAGGGAAACAAGCAGCAGCGCCAGCGGATTCGCGCCACCCTCCCGGTTGCCGAAGGCCGACGCGAAGAACGCGAAGTTCGCCAGACCCGAGATGACGGCCGCCATCGCGCCGGCGACCGACGAGATGAGGATGTCGCGGTTGTAGACGTGGGCGAGTTCGTGGCCGAGCACCGCGCGCAGTTCCCGTTCGTTCAGGATCTCCAGGATGCCCGTCGTACAGCACACGGCGGCGTTGCGCGGGTTACGTCCCGTGGCGAACGCGTTGGGGGCGTTGGTGGGGCTGATGTAGAGCCTCGGCATGGGCTGGTGCGCCGCGGTCGCGAGCTCGCGCACGATCCGGTACATCGCCGGAGCCTGCACCTCGGTGACCGGCTGGGCGTGCATCGCCCGGAGAGCGAGCTTGTCGCTGTTGAAGTACGCATAACCGTTCATGCCGACGGCGAGCACGATCGATATCAGCAGGATCGTCGAATTCTGGAACAACGCTCCGACGAACACGATCAGCGCGGACATTCCGATCAGCAGACCGGCCGTCTTGAGACGGTTCGAGTATCCGTGCACGTCGCACCCCTTCCGCACCACGATTCCCCACTCGTTCGTCCAACGAACGAGCGCGCGGCGCGGTTCCCGCCCCGAACGGGGCGGGACCACACGACGATGCGTCAGCCGACGCGGGCGACGGTGAAGTCCACGAGGCGACGCAGCGCCTCGTTCGCCGGGCCCTGCGGCAAGGCATCGAGTTCGGCATGGGCGCGGGCGGCGTACGTCGCGAGGGTCGCCTTCGCCGCATCCATTCCCGGCGAGCGGACGAGCAGCTCGAGCGCCTCTGCGACGTGCGCTTCGTCCTCGATGGGACCGACGAGCAGTTCGCGCAGGCGATCGGCCTCCGGCCCGGTCTCCCGCAGCGCGTAGAGCACCGGCAGGGTGTACACACCCTCGCGGAGATCGGTTCCGGGGGTCTTGCCCGACTCCGTGGTGTCGGACGCGATGTCGATGATGTCGTCGACGATCTGGAAGGCGGTGCCGACGGCGTCGCCGAGCCGCTCGAGACGCTCGACGTGCTCCGGATCGGCGCCCGAGAACGTTCCACCGAAACGACCGCTGGCGGCGATCAGCGAACCGGTCTTCTCCCAGATCACCCGCAGGTAGTGCTCGACCGGGTCGTCGTTGGTACGCACACCGATGGTCTCGCGCATCTGACCCGTGACCAGCTCGGCGAACGTCTCCGCGATGATCTGCACGGCCGACGGACCCAGGGTCGACACCAACCGTGAAGCGTGCGCGAACAGATAGTCGCCGGCGAGGATCGCGACGCTGTTGCCCCAGCGCACGTTGGCACTCGGGGCTCCGCGACGCATCGTCGCCTCGTCCATCACGTCGTCGTGGTAGAGCGTCGCGAGGTGCACGAGCTCGACGACGGTCGCCGCCGTCACCACGGCCGGATCGGTCGGCTTCGGCCCGAGCTGCGCCGTGAGGATCGTGAACAGCGGCCGGAACCGCTTGCCACCCGCCTTCGCCAGGTGCAGCGCGGCCTCCGTCAGGAAGTCCTCACCGTCGGACAACTCCTCGACCAGGAGTTTCTCGACGCTCGCGAGGCCGTCCCCGACTGTCGCGGCGAGGACCGGATCGCCGAGTTCCACACCGGCCACGACGGTGCTCGGCGCCGCATCGGCCGAACCGGCGGTCCGAGCCGCCCCCTCAGTGCTCACGATGACGTACCCATCCTGTTCTGTCGCCTCGACTTCACCGTAGTGAACCTAGCCGTTCGTTCCCCGATCCACCTCGTCGAGGCGGCCGATCGCGGCCTGAGAAGATGGAGCGGTGGTGGCCGAACACTCCGCGCGAGATCCGCGGCAATCCCAGTCCTGCGTTCCCGACAGTACCGATGTTCTCGTCGTCGGTGCCGGTCCAGCCGGTTCCGCCGCCGCCGCGTGGGCTGCCCGCGCCGGTCGCGACGTGCTGCTCGTCGATGCCGCGACCTTCCCTCGCGACAAGACCTGTGGTGACGGCCTGACCCCGCGTGCCGTCGCCGAACTCGACGAACTCGGGCTCGGTGACTGGCTGCGTACCCGCACCGTCAACCGCGGTCTGCGTCTCGAGGGCTTCGGTGGCCGCTTCGAACTCCCTTGGCCCGATTCGTCTTTCCCGGTCGTGGGCAGTGCCGTGCCGCGCACCGAGCTCGACGCCCGGATCCGGCAGGTCGCGCTCGACTCGGGTGCCCGTGCCGTGGAGGGAACGAAGGCCGTCGACGTCGAACGCGACGGCGACCGGGTCTCGGCGGTGATCTTCCGCACCGCCGACGGGCCGCGGACAGTCCGGTGCCGCATGTTGATCGTCGCCGACGGCGTGCGCTCTCCGCTCGGCAAGGTGCTCGGGCGTCGCTGGCACCGCGACACCACCTACGGGGTGGCCGCGCGGGCCTACGCCACCTCCCCACGCAGCGACGATCCGTGGATCACTTCGCACCTCGAACTGCGCGACGACGCGGGCACCGTCCAGCCGGGCTACGGCTGGGTGTTCCCGCTCGGCACCGGCGAGGTGAACCTGGGGGTGGGCACCCTCGCGACCGCCTCGCGACCCGCGAACGGATCGCTGCGACCGCTCATCGACCTGTACGCGCGGCAGCGTCGCCCGGAATGGGAGCTCGGTGAGGTGACCCGTGTGGCGTCCGCTCTGTTGCCCATGGGCGGAGCCGTATCGGGGGTCGCCGGCAGGAACTGGGCGCTGATCGGCGACGCCGCGGCGTGCGTCAATCCGCTCAACGGCGAGGGCATCGACTACGGACTCGAGGGCGGACGGCTGGTCGCCGGACTGCTCGACTCCGACGACCTCACCGACCTGTGGCCGGCGACGCTGCGCTCCCACTACGGCCGGGCGTTCTCCACCGCACGTCGTCTCGCGAGCCTGCTCACGATCCCGAAGTTCCTGCCGGCGACGGGTCCGATCGCGATGCGGTCGCGAACGATGATGTCGGTCGCGGTGCGGGTGATGGGCAATCTCGTCGCCGACGAGGACGCCGACTTCGTGGCCCGGGTGTGGCGGACGAGCGGTCATCTCTCGATGCGCTGGGATCGGCAGCCGCTCTTCGCCTGAGCGCCCTACAGCGCCGCCCGGCTACTTGCTACCGCGCGGTGCCGATGCACTCGGCTACTTGCGTACCGCGCGGCGCCGATGCGCCCGGCTACTTGCGTACCGCGCGGTGCAGGGCGGTGATGCCCCCGGTGAGATTGCGCCACTTCACGTCGCTCCAGCCCGCTGCCTCGATGCGCCGGGCGAGCTGTTCCTGATCGGGCCAGGCCCGGATCGATTCGGCGAGGTAGACGTAGGCGTCGGGATTGCTGCTGACCGCCCGCGCGACCCGCGGCAGCGTCCGCATCAGGTACTCCATGTAGACGGTGCGCAGCGGTTCCCGCACCGGCGTGGAGAACTCGCACACCACGAGGCGTCCACCGGGCTTGACCACCCGGGCGATCTCGCGCAGCCCCTCGTCCGGATCGGCGACGTTGCGCAGGCCGAAGGAGATGGTCGCGGCGTCGAAGATGGCGTCGGCGAACGGCAGTCGCATCGCGTCGCCCGCGACCATGGGGACGTTGCGGAACTCACCGGCGTGCAGCATGCCCTTGGAGAAGTCGGTGGCGACGACCCACGCTCCGTTCCGTCCGAGTTCGACGGTGGACACCCCGGTGCCGGCGGCCAGGTCGAGCACGCGCTCGCCGGGCTTCAGGCCGAGTGCCGCACGGGTCGCGCGACGCCACCCGCGGTCCTGCCCGAACGACAGGACGGTGTTGGTCAGGTCGTAGCGTGCAGCGACCCCGTCGAACATGGACGCGACCTCACGCGGGTCCTTGTCGAGCGACGCGCGTGATCCGTGAGTTGTTGCCACGGCCGAAACGTTACCCGCTCCCCTGCGCCACCCCGGCGGTCGTGCCGCCCCGGGGGCGACGTCGCGACGAACGTTGCGTTCGTCACACCTGCAGCTGCCGATCCTTCTCCTCGGAGGTGGCCGCAGCAGCCGCGCCCCCCTTCCGCCGGAGCCAGATCGACACGGGCGTGGCGATCAGCCATGTGACGACAATCACCGATCCGGTGGGGATCAGCGCGACGCGGGCGTCACGTCCGGTCACACGGACGAGATCGGGATCACTCCGGGCGTATTCGACGGCGATCCGCTGCCCGGTGGTCAACCCCGTCGGATACAGAACACCGAGCTCGGGATTGTGCGTCACCCCATCGGGAGTGACGAAACTCACCGCGGACCGCAGGGATCCGGCCGAGAGCACCTCGGCGACGGCCGTGCCCGTGTCGGAGCGGATGGTGAGGTCGTTCCGGAGGGCGCCGAGGAACAGGATCACCGCGAGGGCGGAGATCGCCGCCGCGACGATGAGAACCGCGCGCCGCGCGCGCTCGGGTCCGCTCACAGCTGCGCCCGCACCGCCGCGTGCAGTTCGCGCAACCCGGCCCGATCCGTGGTGACCTCGACCACACGGATGCCCGCGGGCGGCACCGTGTCGTCCGCGAGGGTGAGGGCGAGGCCCTGCAGATCCACCCGCTCGTGCGGGACGCGGTAGGCCGCGCACAGTGCCGCGAGGTCCATGCCGTGCGGCGTGCCGAAGACACGCTCGAAGACACCTGCGTACTGCGGGTCGCCCTGTTCGAGCAGTTCGAAGATTCCGCCGCCGTCGTCGTTCGCGACGACGATGGTGAGGTTCTGCGGACGCGGCTCCGACGGTCCGATGAGCAGGCCTGCGGCATCGTGCAGGAAGGTCAGGTCGCCGAGCAGTGCGACGGTCCGTCCCTGTTCGTAGGCGAGTGCGGCACCGACGGCGGTGGAGACCGTGCCGTCGATCCCGGCGACACCGCGGTTGGACAACACCTTCACGTCGGGCTTCGGGTAGCTCACGAGCGCCGCGTCGCGCACCGGGTTCGATGCCCCGAGCAGCAGTTGGTCGCCGGGCTTCAGCGAATCCGTCACCACCGCGGCGACGTGCAGTCCGGTTGCCTTCGGGTGCCCGTCGAGCTGGGCGCGCACGGCCTTGTCGGTGTGCGCCGACAGCTGGCGGCATCGTTCGAGCCACGCCTCGTCGGGTGTTCCCGACACCACGGCACGGGTGCCGGTCGCGATGACGTTGCCCGAGACGTCGGGCCAGCGCGGGCCGGTGGTCAGGGCGTAGACGGTGACGGCGGGGTCGGCGAGCAGGTTCGACACCGGCCGGTGCAGCGTGGGCCGGCCGGTGATGATCGCCTGGCGCGGCTTCAGGTGCGGCAGCGCCATCGGATGCACCGGGATGCCGTGCAGCGGTGCGGTGGGTTCGGCGACGGTCGGCAGCCCGGACAGCTCGGGGCGATGGGCGGAGCCGTGACCGGAGACGACGATCGTGTCGGGGGTCAGATCGATCTCGAGCGGGACGTCGAGGGTGGCGTTCACCGTGGTGGTCCAGGCCTTGCCGTCGGGACGTCCCTCGGGCACCGGTCCCTTCGCGTCGAGCTCGGGCACGAGCGGTTCGCGCAGCGGGATGTCGAAGTGGACCGGGCCGGCGTTGCCCGATCGGGTTCCGCGGGCGGCGGCGAGAACCCGGGAGACCGCCGAACGCCACTGGCTGTTCTGTTCGATGCCTTCGGCGAGTCCGAGGCTGATGGTCGCGCGTACCTGGGTGCCGAACATCCCGAGCTGTTCGACGGTCTGGTTCGCGCCGGATCCGAGCAGTTCGTAGGGGCGATTGGCGCTGAGTACGACCAGCGGCACGCGAGCGTAGTTCGCCTCGAGCACGGCCGGCGCGAGGTTGGCCACGGCAGTACCGGAGGTCATGACGACCGGTACGGGACGACCCGAGGCGAGGGCCAGGCCGATCGCGAGGAATCCGGCGGTGCGCTCGTCGATACGCATGTGCAGGCGCAGACGTCCTGCGCTGTCGGCGGCCTGGAGCGCGAAGGCCAGCGGCGCGTTGCGCGAGCCCGGGCACAGCACGACGTCCCGAACACCGCCCCGGGCGAGTTCGTCGACGACAGCAGTGGCCTGGGCAGTGGACGGATTCACGGAGTCCAGGGTAATTGCGCCGGAAGTGTGGCCGGGTACAGGTGCGGTCAGAATGGAGGCCGTGCGCACAGTCTTCGATCCCGCCGAGTCCGGTCCCGGCCGCTTCTACCGCCTTCTCACCGCGACAATCGTGCCGAGACCGATCGCGTGGGTGTCGACCGAGGCCGAGGACGGTGTGTTCAATCTCGCTCCGTACAGCTTCTTCACGGTGGCGAGTACCGCACCGCCGGTCGTGCAGTTCACGTCCGTGGGCCGGAAGGACAGTCTGCGGAACATCGAGCAGACGGGCGAGTTCGTGATCAACATCGCAACCGTGCCGTTGATGGAGAAGGTCAACGCCTCGTCGGCGGCGTTCCCACACGACATCGACGAGTTCACCGAGGTGGGGCTGCACGCCGAGCCGAGCGAGCGGGTGCGGCCCCCGCGGGTCGCGGAGGCACCGGCCTCGATCGAGTGCCGGCTGCACCGGGTGATCGAGATCGGCGACTCGTTCGTCGTGATGGGCGACGTCCTCGCGGTGACGGTCGATCCGGAGGTGCTCGCGGAGGACGGTGCCCCCGACTTCGCGGCGCTCGGCGCGGTGAGCCGATTGGGACGGACGGAATGGGGCCTGACGCCCGCGGTGCGGAGACTGCAGCGGCCCGGCACTCCCGGGTGAACACAGGTTAGGCTTCGCTGAACGATCGTCGGGATGCTGCACGTCGTCAACGGTGGCATCCGAGCAACCTCGGAGGGCGTATGGCGAAGAGCACCGGAACCGCACGGCGCGATCCCTATCTCAAGCCCGAGTCGCGGCGGATGGCGCGCGCGCAGGTGCTCGCCACCGAGCGGATCAGCCCGACCTTCGTGCGCATCACCGTGGGCGGTGACGACATCGACTCGATCGCGCCGATGGGCTTCGACCACTGGTTCCGGATGTTCTTCCCTACCCCGGAGCAGCAGGAACTCACCCTCCCCGGGGCGACGGACGACCGTTGGTGGCCCGAATACCAGGAACTGCCCGAGGAGCAGCGTCCGGTGTTGCGGAACTACACGTTCCGCCGCGTGCGACCTGCGGGAACCGGGTTGTTCGGCCCGACCACCGAGATCGAGATCGATTTCGCGTCGCACGGCGATCTGGGTCCGGCCTCGGCGTGGGCGGAACGCGCGCAGCCCGGCGACGAGATCGGCATCCTCGACGAGGGCATCAGCAACCTCCCTCTCGACGAGGCGCGGTCGTGGCTGCTCGTCGGTGACGAGAGCGCCGTGCCCGCGGTGGCCGGCATCCTCGATTCGATCCTCGCCCTCGACCCGCTCGCGGCGGTGGAGGTCCTCGTCGAGGTTCCGCACCCCGACGACCTCACCGCCCAGAACGTTCCGACGGGCGAGAACGTGCTGGTGCATCCGGTGATCAGGACGGATCCCGAGGCCGTACCGGGCAGTCTCGTCGCCGACGTGGTGCGGAAGTCGACCCCGTCGTCGGATTCCGCCCACGCATTCGTCGCGGGCGAGTCGTCGCTCGCGACCGGCGTGCGTCGTCATCTCGTGCGCGAGTGCGGCTGGGACCGGTCGGCGGTGACCTTCATCGGATATTGGAAGTACGGCGAGCCGGTCTACTGAAAGTCGGAACCACCGAGAGACCGAATCTCTCCGGAACGACGAACGTCGCGGTACCGACCGGCGAACCGGTTCGGGACCGCGACGTCCGGATGTCGCTGGTGTCGGCTCAGCCGGCGTGCTTCTGGATGAGATCACCCAGGCGCGGCAGGGCCTCGACGACGTGCTTCTTGGCCGAGGGGCGCAGCGAGTCGTAGACCTTCTTGACGCCGGACTTCGACGTGCCGGCGATGCGCTCGTCGGTCACCCCGAGGAGAGCGTCGGCGACGACCTCACCGCGGGCGACCAGGAAGTCCGAGAACGAACCGTTGCCTGCGTACTCCACCCAGAAGGGCTGGAGCTTCTCGACGAATTCGGGCAGCAGACCTTCGACGGCACCCGGAACGATGCCCGGGCCGACCTTCTTCACTGCTGCGTAGCCACCCTTGAGGGCGAGACCGGACGCACCCTTCTTGTCCGACACCTCAGCATCGATCAGGGCTTCGACGTCTGCCTTGACCGCCGGGAACTTGTCGGCGCCGAGGAGGGCATCGCCCAGAGCTGCAACCACTTTCACTGCCTCCGTAGATGTGACACTTGTGACCGTTGGGACGCGGGGAACGATATACGACGATTCCGTGCCGTCACAGTCCGCGTCCGGCGAGGTCGTCACAGTCCGCGTCCGGCGAGCACCGTACGGCACCGACGCACCCGTTCGCACCACCACTCGATGCGGTCGGGATCGGCTCGCAGCGCATCGAGTCGCTCGGGTTCGGGCTCGACGGCGACGACATCGAGCGCTCCGTCGGACATGTGCAGAGCCGGCGCGACGTCGGCTTCGAAGAATCCGCCCGTGCCCAGTCCGCAGGCATACGGGAGGTCGGGCAGGGCAGCGGCCGCCGCGAGACCGGTGGCGATCCCCACCGCGGAGTCGAGGGCGCTCGAGACGACCACCTCGACGCCGTGTCCGGCGAGTTCGTCGGCGAGCGCGACGAGACGTCGGACCCCGCCGAGCGGCGCGACCTTCACAACGGCGACGTCCGCTCCCCCGGCCCGCACGACCCGCAGGGGATCCTCGGCGCGGCGGATGCTCTCGTCCGCCGCGATGCGCACTCCGGGCAGTCGCCGGCGCACCTCGACGAGTTCGGGGACGGTCGCGCACGGCTGCTCGGCGTACTCGAGCGGTGCGTCGGCGGTGAGCGCCGTGAGCGCGCGCACGGCCTCGTCCACGCTCCAGCCGCCGTTCGCATCGATCCGGACGTTGGGCACGTGCTCGCGCACGGCCCGGACGCGAGCGACGTCCTGTGCGAGATCCTGGCCCGGCTCGGCGACCTTCACTTTCGCGGTGCGCGCACCGGGGAATCGGGCGAGGACCTCGGGGACGCGCTCCGGGCCGACGGCGGGGACGGTCGCGTTGACGGCGATCCGGGAGCGGCGCGGAGCAGGATGGCCCTGCCAGGCGGCCTCGATCGCGGACTGCAACCAGTGCGCCGCCTCGTCGTCGCCGTATTCGGGAAACGGCCCGAACTCGCCCCACCCGGCGGGTCCGCGCAGCAGCAGCACCTCGCGTTCGGTGATGCCGCGGAACCGGACGCGCATGGGCAGCGAGACGACGACCGCCCCGTCGAGCAGTTCGTCCGCGGACGGGAGGGGCGGCGAGGACGGGAAGGGCAGGGAGGTCACGGCTGGCCCGGCAGCAACTGGACCATCAGCGCCTCGCAGTCGGCGAGGAGATTGCCGTCGACGTCACGCAGTTCGGCCTTGCAGAAGGCCTTACGACCGTCGACGCGGTCGACCCAGCCGTCGACGACGAGTTCGGTCTCGATCGGGGTGATCCTGCGGTAGTTGACGTGGAGATAGGCGGTGCGGGCGATCGGCCGTCCGTTGGCGTGGATGACCATGCCGAACAGGTCGTCGAACAGCAGTGGCAGTGTGCCGCCGTGCGCGGCTCCGTTGCCCCCGAGGTGGTAGCGGCGGAAGACACCGCGTTCCCGGACACCGTCCGGCCCGAACTTCTCGATCGTCCACGGCAGCAGCAGCGCGCTGCCGCGTCCGGGCAGGTCGATGTTGAATCCGGCGGGCGAGCCGCCCTCGGGTACGGCGTGCTCGGCGAGCAGGTCGATCAGGGCCTCGGTCTGCTCGATCGCGCGGTCGACGACCTCGTCCGGCGGATTCGTGGAGACCATCAGATCCTGCAGACGCCGGAAGGTCTCGACGAAGCGACCGTAGTTCGGCCCCGCCTTCACCGGTTCGTAGACCGGGAATCCCCCGTGGTGTTCGTAGTCGTCGCGGGGATCGGTCTGCTCACTCATGGTTGTGCACGTTATCGGGCGACAGCGCACGTCGTCGCGATGCCCGGCCCTTTATGGTGACGAGGTGACCTTCGATCCAGAATTGTGGCGCCCGGTACCCGGGTTCGAGAACCTCACCGACATCACCTATCACCGACACGTCACGCAGGGCACGGTCCGCGTCGCGTTCGATCGTCCCGAGGTGCGCAACGCCTTCCGTCCGCACACCGTCGACGAGCTCTACCGCACGCTCGACCACGCCCGGACCACCTCCGACGTCGGCGTCGTGCTGCTCACGGGCAACGGCCCGAGCCCGAAAGACGGCGGATGGGCGTTCTGCTCCGGCGGCGACCAGCGGATCCGTGGCCGCAGCGGTTACCAGTACGCCAGCGGCGAGACGGCCGACACCGTCGACAAGGCCCGCGCCGGCCGACTCCACATCCTCGAGGTCCAGCGACTGATCCGGTTCATGCCGAAGGTCGTCATCGCCCTGGTCAACGGCTGGGCCGCCGGTGGTGGGCACAGCCTGCACGTCACGTGCGACCTGACGCTCGCCTCCCGCGAGCACGCCCGCTTCAAGCAGACCGACGCCGACGTGGGCAGCTTCGACGGCGGCTACGGCAGCGCCTACCTCGCCAAGATGGTCGGCCAGAAGTTCGCGCGGGAGATCTTCTTCCTCGGCGACACGTACACGGCCGAGGAAATGCACCACATGGGTGCGGTCAACAAGGTCGTCGACCACGACGAGCTCGAGAACGTCGCGCTGGAGTGGGCGCAGAAGATCAACGGCAAGTCGCCGCAGGCGCAGCGCATGCTCAAGTACGCCTTCAACCTGCAGGACGACGGTCTCGTCGGCCAGCAGTTGTTCGCGGGCGAGGCCACGCGCTTGGCCTACATGACGGACGAAGCGATCGAGGGTCGCGACGCCTTCCTCGAGAAGCGTGATCCCGACTGGTCGCCGTACCCGCACTACTACTGATCCTGACGCGCCGAACCGGGCTTCGCCCCTGCTACAGCAGGTGCAAAGCCCGGTTCGGCGCGCAAGGAGGGGTCGTCGGACGGAAGGTCAAACGCAGTCGCGGCAGAAGGCCTGCTCGCCGTCGCCCGTCGCGCGGCGGCTGTGGTGCTGGACGAGGAAGCAGCCCATGCAGGTGAACTCGTCCGACTGCTTCGGCAGGACCTGGACCGAGAGCTCCTCCGCCGACAGTGCCGAGAGGTCGGCGCCGGGCAGGTCGAGGGTCTCGAGGATCTCGCCCTCGTCGGTGTCGGCGGCCGCGGTGGGCTTGATGTCCAGCTCGTCCAGGGCAGTGCCACCGCCGCCCAGGATGTCGGTGGTGCGGGGAGCGTCGTAGTCGGTCGCCATGGCAGTTCTCCTCACTCGTTGTCGGCGGTGCCGCGCAGTCGCGGGTTACGGCTGCGTCGGACCCGCTGTGGCAGGCCGGCGCTGTCATGGGCACCGTTGCCGTCAGTAATGTCCCACCCGAAGCTTCGTCAAACACATATGTCCAGTTACGTTCGAACTGTGTGCTCTCGGGCACACTGTGGGACATGACCGATCGCCAGAGTCCGCGAACCGCCCACACCCGCCCGGAAGGCGTCTCCGACGCCACTGTGAAAGCGACCGGCAAACTGTCCGAGGCCCTCGAGACCGTCGAGCAGGCGCGGGGCCATCTCTATGCCTTCCACCAGCTGATGGGCCGCGCCGATCTGCTCACCGGCGACGCCGAGGAGCTGTTCCGCGAGGCCGGGCACGACGAGATCGCCGAGCGTCTCGGCACCGAGATCATCGGACGCAACATCGCCGAGGGTCGCTGGACCTTCCAGCTCGTCGAGGAGTTCGACGACGGCTACTGGTCGGACTTCCGCACCTTCGAGAAGCAGGTGCGCGACGAACTCGTGCAGGGCCGGCGCCATCTGTTCGAAGCAGAGATGAAGGAATCGCGGCGCACACACGGCCGCCGCCACCACGAGGCCCGCCCGGCCGAGGAGCAGTGACGGTGGAGATCCTCAGCAGCCGCACCATCCTCCGGCCGCGCGATCAGGAGGCCGCCGTCGAGTTCTACGGCTCGACGCTGGGACTGGCGATCGCCCGCGAGTATCCCGGCGGAACCGTCTTCTTCGCGGGGCAGTCGCTCATCGAGATCGCCGCCCACGGCCGGTCCGACGACAGCGACGAGGTGTTCCACGGCGCCCTGTGGCTCCAGGTGCGCGACGTCTACGACGCCGAGGCCGAGCTGGCACTGAAGGGTGTACGCATCGTCCGGGGTGCGAAGCAGGAGCCGTGGGGACTGCACGAGCTGTGGATCGCCGATCCCGACGGGATTCCGATCGTCCTGGTGCAGATCCCCGAGGACCATCCGTTGCGCCGCGACCTCCGCTGACGAACGGAGGTACCCGGGCACGGCCGGAGGCAGTCGCGCGGCGTCGGTGATCTTGCACACAAGCCGCGCGGTCTGCTCTGCACTCCGCTCATGGTCGGAGTCCGAAAGAACCGGTCGGGTGTCACGGCGAGACGCAGAATTCACACCCCCGTCGCTGTACATTCACGTGCCCGCTACCCCACAATCGACAGACGTGACCGCAGAGTTCGTCGTGCTCCTGGTGGTGGTCGTCACTGCCCTCGCATTCGATTTCACCAACGGCTTCCACGACACCGGCAATGCCATGGCGACATCCATCGCCACCGGCGCCCTCAAACCCAAAACCGCGGTCACTTTGTCCGCGACCCTCAACCTCGTCGGCGCCTTCCTGTCCGTGGAAGTCGCCGCGACCGTCGCGAAGGGTGTCGTCGACCTCGACACCGTCGGCGGTACCGATCTGTTGCTCATCGTCTTCGCCGGTCTGGTCGGAGCGATCCTCTGGAACATCTCGACCTGGCTGTTCGGCCTGCCGTCCAGCTCGTCGCACGCCCTGTTCGGCGGTCTCGTCGGCGCTGCACTGGCGTCGATCGGTGTCCAGGGCGTCGTGTGGGACGGAGTGCTGGGCAAGGTCCTGATCCCCGCCGTGCTCGCGCCCGTCATCGCGGCGCTGGTGTCCACGGTGGGTATCTGGTCGATGCACCGCCTGACCCGCTCCGTCTCCAACGAACACCGCGACCGCGGCTTCCGGCTGGGACAGATCGGCACGGCGTCGCTGATGTCCCTCGCGCACGGCACCAACGACGCGCAGAAGACGATGGGCGTGATCTTCCTGGCCCTCGTCGCTCACGGCACGATCACCGCCGACACGGACATGCCGTTCTGGGTGAAGGTCGCCTGTGCCGTCGCGATCGCACTCGGCACCTATCTCGGCGGCTGGCGCATCATCCGCACGCTGGGCAAGGGCCTCGTCGAGATCGCCCCGCCGCAGGGCCTGGCCGCCGAGTCGTCGTCGGCCGCCATCATCCTCACCTCGAGCCATTTCGGTCTGCCGCTGTCGACCACACACGTGGCCACGGGATCGATCCTCGGTACGGGTCTGGGCACCAAGGGCGCCGAGGTGCGCTGGTCGGTGGCGCGACGGATGGTCGTCGCGTGGGTCATCACCCTGCCGTGCGCCGCGGTCGTCGGAGCGACCTGCTGGGCGCTCGCCCACCTGATCGGCGGTATGCCCGGCGTCCTCGTCGTGTTCGCGATCCTGTGCGCTCTGGCCGTGTTCATGTGGCTGCGCTCGCGCCGGCAGCCCGTCGACGCCTCCAACGTCACCGCCGACTGGGACGACAAGCTCGCCCCGGCGCCGGGTGCCTCCGAGACGGTCACCGGGGAAGGACGCTCGTGAACCTGCTGACGCACACCCTCGACTCCCTGTGGCAGGTCGTTCTCGTGGGCCTGCTGCTCGGCGCCGGCCTGCCCTCCCTGTTCGCCCTGGGGGTCCGCGCGCTCGACACCGGTCGCGGCAGCGACGGCACACCCAATCCGGCGGCACGGACCGCCGCGGTGCTGTGCTTCGCTGTGGTGGCCTGCGCGATCCTGGCGGGCATTCTCCTGCTGGCGTCCGATTTCCTCGCCGGAACATTCGGCATCGACATCTTCTGATCGGAGTGACGGGTGGCCCTCCCGCCGTTTCTCGCTTCCATCGTCGAGTGGCTCCGCGCCGGTTACCCCGAAGGGGTGCCGGAACAGGACTACGTACCCCTGTTCGCACTGCTCGCGCGGCGCCTGTCCGACGAGGAGGTCGCCCAGGTCGCCGACACTTTGGTCGAGGACGGTGACCTCTCGATCAACCGCATCGACATCGCGGTCCTGATCAGCAAGATCACCAACAACATGCCGTCGCCCGACGACGTGGACCGGGTCCGCCGCCAACTCGAAGCGGGCGGATGGGACACGACACAATACGATCTGTGACCACACTCGAGCTCCTGCCCGTCCCGGCCGGGTCCGCCGTCCGCTCCGTGCTGCCCGCCCTGCAGCGCATGCTCGACGGTGACGGACCGGCGCTGCTCCCCGTCCCTGCTGGGGACGAGCGGGAGACGCTCCGCCTCACCGATGCGCTGAGCCCCGGTGAACCCGTCGCCGACGGGGTGGGACTGGTGGTCGCGACCTCCGGCACGACCGGAACCCCGAAGGGCGCCCTGCTCTCGGCGCAGGCGCTGCGCGCGAGCGGCGACGCCACCTACTCCCGGCTGGGTGGGACGGGCTCGTGGCTCCTCGCCCTGCCCGCCCACCACATCGCCGGCATGCAGGTGCTGCTGCGCGGCCTGCTCTCCGGAACCGAACCCGTCGTCGTCGACGTGTCCGCCGGTTTCGATCCCGCGGATCTGCCGGCGGCGGTGGACGCCATGCCGGGTCCTCGCCGCTACAGCTCGATGGTTCCCACCCAGCTGATCAAGGCCCTCGATCATCCCGACGCCACCGCGGCGCTCGCCCGCCTCGACGCGATCCTGCTCGGTGGGGCCGCGACTCCCGTGCCGGTCCTCGAACGCGCCCGCGCGGCCGGCGTCACCGTCGTCCGCACCTACGGCATGAGCGAGACCTGCGGCGGCTGCGTCTACGACGGCGTGCCGCTCGACGGGGTGCACGTGCGCGTCGACGGCGACTCACGGGTGTGGCTCGGCGGCGCCACGCTCGCCTCGGGCTACCGGAACCTGCCCGATCATCCCGCCTTCGCCGAACCCGGCTGGTTCCGCACCGACGACGCAGGCACGCTCGACGACGGGGTCCTGCGCATCCTGGGACGGCTCGACGAGGCCATCTCGACCGGCGGACTCACCGTGGTCCCCCA
>Ga0182738_1000727_pt1 | contig 44158 bp, 42 predicted proteins | sample eDN5th30CBELigMG_FD_128876 | JGI IMG/M metagenome (GOLD analysis project Ga0182738, IMG submission 128876) | Enriched Miracle-Growth compost microbial communities from Emeryville, California, USA - eDNA 5th pass 30_C BE-Lig MG (version 2)... ...
AATGTCTAAAACCGTCGTTCGTAAAAACGAATCGCTTGAAGATGCTCTTCGTCGCTTCAAACGTTCAGTATCAAAAACTGGTACTTTGCAGGAAGCTAGAAAGCGCGAATTCTACGAGAAACCAAGTGTGAAACGTAAGAAAAAATCAGAAGCAGCAAGAAAACGTAAGTTCTAAGAGAGGGTGTAGCAAAATTGAGTCTTCTCGAACGTTTAAACAATGATATGAAGCAAGCGATGAAAAACAAAGAAAAAGATAAACTAGTTGTGATTCGAATGATTAAGGCTGCCATTCAGAATGAAAGCATTAAGCTTGGTAGAGATCTTTCTGAAGAAGACGAGTTATCTGTCCTTTCTCGCGAAGTAAAACAACGCAAAGACTCCCTCCATGAGTTTGAGAAAGCAGGTCGTGAAGATCTTGTTGACAAAATACGTGCGGAGTTAAAACATGTTGAAATATATATGCCTGAACAACTTTCAGAAGAGGAACTATCTGAAATTGTGAAACAAGCAATTGATGAAACAGGTGCTTCTTCAAAGAAAGAAATGGGAAAAGTGATGGCTGCTTTAATGCCTAAGGTAAAAGGAAAAGCAGACGGTTCACTAGTAAATAAACTTGTACAACAACACCTTTCATAAATAAGTTTATGTTTTAAAGGCTGCAGACTATGTCTGCAGCCTTTTTACATCTATTTTCCCTGCTCGCAGTAGAATAGAATCAATTGTAATCTGATAAACATTCTCGGAAGATGGTTGTGTCAAAAGTCCGTTAAGGCCAAGTTGTTCACCTAACCGAGTGGAGGACAAAGAAAACCCCAATGTTGAAGTAATTTTAGAAGATTACTGTTTTATCTTAAACTAAAAAACATATAATGAAGATAGTCTTTAAAAAAATATAAATTAAAATGAAACTTTTTTTAAAATGAAACGTATACAATAGCCATAGTGTTTTAAATACTAAAACGTTTGGGGAAGGAGGGAGAATTCTGAGAAGACATAAGAAACGATTATTGCTTTCTCTTCTTTTTATCTTTTTTCTATCAATAATACCTAGTGTTATCAGTGCGAATAACGAAGAAGTCGTGTATGTTGTGCCGATTAAAAACACTGTTGAAAAAGGTTTAAGTGAGTTTATAGATCGAGCCATAACTGAAGCTGAAGAAAATCAAGCTAGTGCGATTATTTTTGATATGAATACACCTGGCGGAGATGTTTCGGCTGCTATTGAAATAGGAAAAAGAATTTCTGAAACGGATATTAAAACCGTAACCTATATTAATCAAGATGCTATTTCAGCAGGTTCCTATATTGCATTAAATACCGATGAAATCTATATGGTGGAGGGAAGCAGGATAGGATCGTCTGGCGTTATTGACGGACAAGGAAATGCAGCAGATGAAAAAGCGCAATCTTACTGGATATCCGCAATGAAGGGAGCAGCAGAGAAGAAAGGAAGAGATCCAATTTATGCAATGGCGATGGCTGATAAATCTATAGCTATTCCCGGAATGAAAGAAGAAGGGACCTTTTTAACCTTAACTTCAACAGAAGCAGCAGAGGTAAACTATTCGGATGGTACAGTCGATAATTTAGATAAACTTCTTGAAGAACTTGGTTTACAGAATGCGAAGGTGGAAAGAGTAGATGAAAGCTTTGCAGATAAAATTGCAAGATTTGTAACAAATCCAATTATTATTCCTATTTTATTGTCAATTGGGAGTCTAGGGTTAATAATTGAGTTATATTCACCTGGTTTTGGTTTACCCGGAATTGCGGGGCTTTCTGCATTGTTATTATTTTTCTATGGGCATCTAGTTGCAGGTCTTGCTGGATATGAAAGTCTTATTCTCTTTGTTATAGGTATACTCTTGATAATACTGGAATTCTTTGTTGTTGGAGGAATAGCAGGAGCGATAGGGATTATTGCTGTAATTGCAAGTATGTTTCTTGCGAGTGGAGATATTGCAGTAATCGGGATAAGTCTTTTAATCGCAATAGGAGTTTCCATTATTGCGTCTATCTTATTAGTAAAGGTGTTTGGTAGAAAAATGAAATTCTTTAGAAAAATTATATTAACCGACTCAACCAACACGGAAAGTGGGTATGTTTCCAATCAAAATCGCAAGGAATTGATTGGAAAAATAGGTACGACCCTAACTGCATTACGTCCTGCTGGAGTGGTCCTTGTTGACGATGAAAGAATCGATGTAGTAAGTGAGGGAAGTTTTATTGATAAAGAGAAGAAAGTAAAAATTGTAAAAGCAGAAGGTTCAAGAATTGTAGTTAGAGAAATACTACCGATAGATATACTTAAGGAGGATGAGTAATGTTAGTAGGCGGATTTGAAATTTTTTGGATTATTGTAGTAGTATTAGCAATTATTTTGTTAGGGGTGCTATTAACATTTGTGCCTGTAATGCTATGGATTTCTGCTTTAGCAGCAGGAGTGAGAATTAGCATTTTCACGTTAATAGGGATGCGTTTAAGAAGGGTTATTCCTAGTCGAGTTGTTAATCCGTTGATTAAAGCACATAAAGCTGGCTTAAATGTAACGATTAATCAATTAGAAAGCCACTATCTTGCTGGCGGGAATGTAGATAGAGTTGTAAATGCATTAATCGCTGCACATCGAGCGAACATTGAACTATCATTTGAACGATGTGCTGCTATTGATTTGGCAGGACGTGATGTATTAGAAGCTGTTCAAATGAGTGTTAATCCAAAAGTAATTGAAACACCATTTATTGCTGGTGTAGCGATGGATGGTATTGAGGTAAAAGCAAAAGCAAGAATTACAGTTCGTGCTAATATTGAAAGACTAGTAGGGGGAGCTGGTGAAGAAACAATTGTAGCCAGAGTTGGCGAAGGTATTGTTTCTACGATCGGTTCTTCAAGTAATCATAAAAAAGTTCTGGAAAATCCAGATATGATTTCTCAAACTGTTTTATCAAAAGGCCTAGATGCCGGGACTGCCTTTGAAATTCTGTCGATTGATATTGCGGATGTGGATATCGGCAAAAACATCGGAGCTGAATTACAAACAGAGCAAGCAGAAGCAGATAAGAAAATCGCGCAAGCAAAAGCGGAAGAGCGCAGAGCGATGGCTGTTGCTCAAGAACAAGAGATGAAAGCAAAAGTACAAGAAATGCGTGCGAAGGTTGTGGAGGCAGAAGCAGAAGTACCAATGGCTATGTCTGATGCATTGCGTTCAGGAAATATCGGCGTAATGGATTATATGAATTTACAAAATATTACTGCTGATACGGAAATGAGAGGCTCCATTGGCAAATTGTCAGATGATCAAAAAAATAAAGATGATAATGAGTAACTTTAAAAAAGGGAGGGAGAAAATTTGGAATTTATCGGAATAATCATAGCGGTTGCAGCTTTTCTCTTCTCTTCTTTATTTGATAATAGTAAAAAACAGGCTCCCAAGCCAAAAAGTCCACAGATACCTAAGCCTGTAAAGACGGAAAGGAACAGAGAATCAACCGTTCTGAGGGTCCCTGAAAAGGCGAAAAAAGCAGTGGAGAAAGCAGTGGAGAAAGAGAATCCCCTTTCTGAGTTAGAAAGGCTACATCGAGAAAATACAAGCTTACAGAAGAAGATTAAGATGATGGAAAAGCAAAGGAGTAGAGGGGTTCAATCACCTCTCCCAAAAAAGGAAGACAGTGCTGATGCTGAAGGGCTGTTTACGAAGGATAATGTTATTCAAGCGGTAGTGTTTTCTGAAGTTCTAAGTGCTCCTAGAGCAAGAAACCCGCATAGAGCATCCATGCACCGTAAAGGAAAGAATAGGGTCTAAAAAAATGAAGAGTTATTACCATGCAGTCTTTTTTCCGCGTGGTAATAACTCTTTTTTAGTTTAATAAATAGATGAGATGAAAATATCCTCTAAAAAAGCGTAGAGGTATCTCTGTTTTTCTTAGCATAATGTAAATCTCCCTGAATATGATGATAGTAAGTGTAAGAAAGTGTACCGTCTACCTAGAGAATCTCATAAAAGAGAGGAAAGGGGGGTTCTTTTTTTATGGCTAAAAAGTGGGGACACAACTTGCGGAACTGGATGATTAAAAATTTAGAACTTCCTCAAGATGTCATGATGGACTTACCTAGAATCACAATGATTGGACAAATACATATTTATGTAGAGAACCACCGTGGATTAATAACCTTTTCAGATAAAGAATTGCGTCTGCTTCTAAAACAAGGTCAACTCCTTATTAAAGGAAAAGGATTTGTTATTAAAACAATATTACCAGAAGAAATATTATTAGAAGGAAAAATTGATCAAGTTTTATACATAAATGAATGATTTGGGAGGAAAATATGAAAAATCATTGGCTAGAATATATAACAGGGATAATTACAGTAAAAGCTACAGGCAAAGGATTGGAACGCTTTTTAAATAGGCTATTAAAAAATGATATTTCTGTCTGGAACGTAAAGAAACATGGACCGCATGCTGTAACTTTTCAAATTAGTTTGAAAAAAGTTCACCGACTTCGTCATTTAGTGAGAGGCAGCGGAATAAAAATAGAGTTTCAGCGCAGAGCTGGAGCTCCATTTCTATATAAAAGATTGTGGAAGAACAGTGGGTTTGTTATTGGGATTTTCCTCTTTCTTGGACTAGTTATTGCCTTATCAAATATGGTTTGGGGAATCGAAATTAAAGGAGCGAATCCAGCAACAGAATATCAGATACGTAAGCAGCTTGATAAGATGGATATTAAAATTGGGAAGTCTCAATTTTTTGCAAAAGAATTAGATGAAATCCAAGCGGAATTAACGAATAATATTGATGCAATTACATGGATTGGTGTGGAGCTAAAAGGGACAACTTATCATTTCCAAGTTGTGGAAAAAAATGAACCCGAGAAAAAAGAAGAAGTGGGACCACAAAACTTAGTAGCAACGAAAAAAGCGACAATCGTAACAGATTTTGTGGAATCTGGTACGAAACAATATACACTTAATGAAGTGGTAAGAAAAGGACAATTATTAGTTGCTGGCACAATAGGAAAGGAAGATCATACCAAAAATGTTTCTGCTAAAGGGAAAGTATGGGGCGAAGTATGGTATACGACAGAAGTAACGGTTCCTTTAGAAACAACGTTCCAAGTATTTAATGGAGAAGAAAAGCAAAAATTTTATATAAAGCTTGGTAAGTGGAATATCCCAATATGGGGTTTTGGGAAAATGGAGTATAAGGAGTATGAAAAAGAGGAGAATGAAACGAACGTTAAGTTTTTTAAATGGGAGTTACCAATTAAGGTTGTCGATAAAACGTATCGAGAAAAGGAAATCGTAAAAAGAGGATATAGTGAGAAAGAAGCTGTAAAGAAAGGAAAGGAAGATGCGAGGAAGGATATAATGAAACGAATTGGTGAAGATGGGAAAATTAAGGAAGAAAAAATTTTACAACGCGATATAAAGAATGGTAAAGTAAAACTAAATATAGCTTTTACAACAATAGAAAACATTGCGAAAGCACAACCTCTAACTCAAGGAGATACAGAATGACAGAAGATTTAAAAACGATGAATGTTAAATTGAAAGATCCAAACGAAGCTATTGCTTTACTTGGTAATGGAGATAGCAATCTGCAAGTACTTGAAAAAGAATTAGATTGTAACATCGTAACAAGAGGAGAAACGCTGCTTGTTTCTTCTGAAAGTCCTGATTCGATAGAGCTTGTTGGAGAAGTTGTTGAGAAACTTTTACAAGTCATCCGAAAGGGTGTGTCAATTAGTCAACGAGACGTGATATATGCGATTTCTTTGGCAAAGAAAGGGACACTCGAATACTTCGGGTCGTTATACGATGAAGAAATAGCCAAAACGGTTAAAGGAAAATCCATTAGAGTAAAAACGATTGGTCAAAGTGAGTATATCCGATCTATTAGACGAAATGATTTAGTGTTTGGTATTGGTCCTGCAGGTACTGGGAAGACGTATTTAGCCGTTGTAATGGCAGTAAATGCTTTAAAGAGCGGTAAAGTGAATAGAATCATATTAACCAGACCTGCTGTTGAGGCTGGCGAAAGCTTAGGGTTCTTGCCGGGAGATCTTAAAGAAAAAGTGGATCCGTATTTACGTCCGTTATATGATGCACTGCACGATGTCCTTGGTATGGAGCATACAACACGTTTAATTGAACGAAACACGATTGAAGTAGCCCCACTTGCATATATGCGTGGGAGAACATTGGATGATGCATTTGTTATATTGGATGAAGCCCAGAATACAACCAATGCACAAATGAAAATGTTTCTAACAAGACTTGGATTTGGTTCCAAGATGGTGATTACTGGTGATAAAACACAAATAGATTTGCCAAAAGGCGTCAAATCAGGTTTAGTGGTTGCAGAACAAATTTTGCAAAAAGTGAACGGAATAGGTTTAGTACAATTAGAAGAGAGCGATGTTGTAAGACATCCGCTAGTTGGAAAAATTATCAATGCATATGGAAAGCAGGAAAATTAACATTCAAAGGGGCAATCTCATTACTTAGGGGATTGTTCTTTTTTTATTTGTTTAAGTTTTAAGAAACATGAAATATTTCGAAAAAGGGTGAAAACAATCGAAAAACTGTTATATTTTACATATCATAAGTTTTTTTCTAATGCGATAGCGGCTTTACTTATCTATAAAGAAAGTGCAGGTTAAGCCTCAAACCAACTGCATAGTAAGAAGTTACAACTAGATAGGTTAAGGATGAAGAAATAGGTTCAAGATGAGAATATGAAAGCAAATCAACCTATTTTTTAACGATAGGAGGTAAATATGAACATTTGGCAGAGAATAAGTAATAATTTAATCAAACTAATGAATATCACTTTTTTTAAAATAACTCTTTTTGTTCTTATTGGTGTCATTTTATTCTTTACCCTCTATGGAAACGTAAAGCCAGAAAAATTAAATGTGCAGCTTTTTTCTGTAGCAGATCAAACGATTCGTTCACCAATAACGGTAGAAGATAAGGAAAGTACGGAGAAAAAGAAAGAGGAAGCGAAAAACCAGGTACAGGATGTATATGTAGTAAATAAAGAAATTGCACAAAATCGTGTCGATTTAATATCTTCCATATTTGATTCTGTTACAGAAGTAAATAATGAAGTAGAGAAAGAATTAGAAGAAAAACGAAAAAAAGCGGAAGAAGACGATAAAGATAAGGAGTCAATAAAAGAACCAACTGTTGATGAAAAGCTCGAGTTGCTAAAAGGAAAGCTAACAAATGAAGTAACGAACGAAATTATGGATCGATCTTTAAAATCCCTTATTCCTTATTCAGAAGATCAATTAGAAATAGCAAAAGATATTACAGTTACAGCAATACATACAGTGATGAACGGAAAGATTCCGTCAGATGAAGTAGAAAATGCTAAAAAAAGAGTAGAGGATATTTTAAAAGTCAATGATGGTTTGACATCTGATTTGAAGAGCGCAAGTATTGATCTAGGTAGGTTTGCAATCATTCAAAATGAGTTCTATGATCCGACAGCAACAGAGGAAATGCGTCAACAAGCAGTGGATAATGTAGAGTCGATAAGGGTCCTTCAAGGGCAGGTTTTGGTAGAAGAGGGACAATTGATCAGCAGAGAAATTCAAAGACAGCTTGAACTTGTTGGTTTGTTAGATAGTGATAATTCGATTCAACCATTTATCGGTCTATGTATCATTATTTTAGCAATTCTTTCCTTGTTATATTTTTATATATTTAAAAGAACAACAAAGGAAACGGAGAAAAATATTCTATTCTATTTAATGTTCTTTATCATATTAAGTGTAACCATCGTACTGATGAAAACAATAAGTGTATTTCAGCAGTTTGAATATACGGAAATCGGGTATATTTTTCCGGCGGCGATGGCGGTTATGCTAATAAAAATATTAATGGAAGAAAAATCAGCCATTTTGGTAACGATTATCCTTGCGATATGTGGAATGATTATGTTTAATGAAGGGGTCGCTGGAACTTTTAATGTAGGCATGGGTATTTACATTATCGCAAGTGGTTTAGCAGGAATACTCTTTTTAAACAAAAGAAATCAGCGTACCAATATTCTTTATGCAGGATTCTTTATTTCTTTCATCAATATTGTTACCATATTAGCGATATTGTATTTGCAAAATGGTCATTATGGTGCAAAGGAATATGGTGTTTTTATATTACTGGCAATAATTTCAGGGATAAGTTCCGCTGTTTTAACGATTGGATTTCTTCCTTTCCTTGAAACGGGATTCGGTGTTCTTTCTACAATCAAGTTAATTGAGCTATCAAATCCAAATCATCCGCTTTTACGTAAAATTTTAACAGAAGCGCCTGGTACCTATCATCACAGTGTTATGGTTGCTAATTTAGCGGAATCTGCCTGTGAAGCAATTGGAGCTAATGGTTTACTAGCGAGGGTGGGCTGTTATTATCATGATATAGGTAAAACAAAAAGACCGCACTTCTTTATTGAAAATCAAATGAATATGGGAAATCCCCATGATCGTATTCCACCACAGGCAAGTAAAAATATTATTATTGCCCATGCCACAGATGGCGCTGAATTGTTAAGAAAATATAAGCTTCCGAAGGAAATAGTCGATATTGCGGAACAGCATCATGGAACTTCATTATTAAAATATTTTTATTTTAAAGCAAAAGAAAAGGGTGGAGAGGTAAATGAAAGTGATTACCGTTACCCTGGCCCAAAGGCGCAGACAAGAGAAGTAGCCATTATTGGGATTGCAGATAGTGTGGAAGCCGCAGTTAGAAGCATGAATGCTCCTACAACAGACCAAATTGATTCTTTAATTAAAAACATTATATCTGATCGTTTGCAAGATGGACAATTGGACGAATGTGATTTAACATTAAAGGAATTAGATATTGTTCGAAATACATTGAGCGAAACACTAAAAGGGATTTTTCATTCACGAATCGAATATCCTGAAATGAAAAAGTAAAGGAAGTAGAATATGAATTTAGAGATTGATTTTATTGATGAAACGGAAAAAGTAAAGGAAAGTGAAATAACAAAAATTCATGAACTTCTTCAATTTGCAGCGAAAAAACAAAATCTGCAGGGAGAGATTGAGTTGTCAATCACTTTTGTCCATAATGATCAAATTCAAGAAATAAATAAGGATTACAGAGAAAAAGACCAACCAACAGATGTTATTTCTTTTGCACTTGAGGAATTAGGAGAAGGGGAGACACCATTAGTTGGCGAAGGACTTCCTAGAATGTTAGGAGATATTGTCATTTCCATTGATAAAGCGGAGGAGCAGGCAAAAGAATATGGTCATTCTTATATGCGAGAACTTGGATTTTTATCTGTTCATGGATTTTTGCATTTATTGGGATATGATCATATGACAAAGGAAGAAGAAGAAGTAATGTTTACTCTTCAAAAGGATATTTTAGATGAATTCGGATTACAAAGATAAAAGAATTCGCAAAAACAGTCAATTATCCTCCTTTCGCTTAGCTATATCAGGAATATTAACCGCTATTAAACAAGAAAGAAATGTAAAGATTCATTTGGTTATTTCGATTCTTGTCATTGTATTAGGGATTATAAATGATCTCTCAAAACAAGAGTGGCTGTTTATTGCTTTTTGTATTGGCTTAGTAATAAGCTTAGAACTAGTAAATACAGCTATTGAACGCGTGGTAGATCTTGTTACCGATAAATATCATCCATTGGCAAAAGAGGCTAAGGATATAGCGGCAGGTGCTGTATTTGTAGCAGCGATTCTTTCTGTTATAGTCGGTGGAATCATTTTTATTCCGAAAATAGTGGAAGCTATTACGGGCGGCTAAAAAAATAAAAACAGAGTGGTTATCTAGTAAAACTAGACGAAAAATAGCTAAAGAATGCATTTGGCTTTTGGTCTAGTTTTTTTAGATAGCCTTTTTGTTTTAGGCTTTTAATAAAGATATTGCTATAGACAAATACAGGCAGTAACATTCTATTGTTTAGCCATCTAGCCAAAATAAACAATACGCGACAAACTACTGACTTCTGCCCCTTTATTGTAAATACAAATTAGTATATAATTTTAAGACAGTACATAGTAAATAGGGTCAATTGATACGAAAGTTTGTAAACGTTGATTTTTTTCTTTAAAATAATTTGAAGGACAAAATATTCCTTCCTGTAAAGGAATAACCAAATGTAAGATATTATTTTAAGATAAAGCTTTATAAAAAAATGGTAAGTGAGTCGAGACAATTGACAACTCGCCGCCATTTAAGCGTTTATTTATACACCAAAATGTTAACTGCAAAATGGAAATAAAAAACTGCAAAGGAAAAGAGGGGTTTATATGAAAAATGAACTTTTAATAGAAGAAGCTAAGCTTGCTCGTGAGAAAGCTTACGTACCCTACTCGAAATTCAAGGTAGGCGCGGCGCTTCTTTCCGAAAATGGAACCGTTTATCACGGTTGTAATATTGAAAATGCAGCCTATAGCATGGCTAACTGTGCGGAAAGAACAGCCTTGTTTAAAGCTGTTTCAGAAGGTGATACTACCTTTAAGACGCTTGTCGTTATTGCTGATACAGAGGGACCTGTTTCTCCTTGTGGGGCTTGCAGACAAGTGATTTCTGAGCTATGCCCTAAAGACATGGAAGTAGTATTGACAAATTTAAAAGGCGACATACAAACATTAACAGTGGCAGAATTATTGCCAGGAGCATTTTCACCGGAGGATTTACATGAACATTAATAACCAAACAGAGCATAAATCAGGATTTATATCCATTATCGGAAGACCAAATGTAGGAAAATCTACGTTTTTAAATCGCGTAATTGGCCAAAAGATTGCCATAATGAGCGACAAGCCACAAACGACGAGAAATAAAGTTCAAGGTGTATTAACAACAGATGATTCCCAGCTCATATTTATTGATACACCTGGAATTCATAAGCCAAAGCATCGACTTGGTGATTTTATGATGAAGGTAGCCCAAAATACGTTGAAAGAAGTGGATCTAATCCTCTTCATGGTTAATGCGGAAGAAGGATTTGGAAAAGGAGAAGAATTTATTCTTGAAAAATTCCAGACAGTTAAGACGCCGATATTTTTAGTGATTAATAAAATTGATACGATTCATCCAGATCAATTATTTTCGATTATTGAATCATATAAAGAAAAATATCCATTTAAAGAGATTATTCCTATCTCTGCTTTAGAGGGAAATAATGTGGAAACATTATTAACGCAAATAAAAAAATATTTGCCTGAAGGACCACAGTTTTATCCGGCTGATCAAGTAACCGATCATCCAGAACGCTTTATTGTTTCAGAATTAATAAGAGAAAAAGCACTTCATTTAACAAGAGAGGAAATTCCTCACTCCCTTGCAGTCGTCATTGAGAAAATGGAGAAAAAACCAAACGATGTTATTAATGTAATGGCAACAATTATCGTTGAGCGTGATTCTCAAAAAGGGATTATTATTGGTAAACAAGGAAGCATGCTGAAAGAGATTGGAAAAAGAGCGAGAACAGATATCGAAAATCTTCTCGGAAATAAAGTTTACTTAGAGTTATGGGTAAAGGTGCAAAAAGATTGGCGTAATAAAATGACACAGCTCCGTGACTTCGGCTTTAGAGAAGACGAATATTAATTAGTTGTTTTTTAGCGAATAGATATATTCAACTCGACCTGCAAAAACCGTAATGGTTGAATTCATAGGTATTAAAAATTATACATGCGATCAATTAACAATATTTTCGTCTCATGATTTTATAAAGACAGGCTATGATAAGATTAAAGTTATAAACAGCTAGTTTAAAATCGAAAGGTGGGGTTTTACATGTTAGACTTTACCTGGAAAGTTTTTTCCCAAACAGGTAACATTGATACTTATCTACTCTTTAAAGAATTAGAAAAGACTAATCATGAAATACCAGGAATGCAAGAAGAGGAACTAGCAGAACTTGATTATCCCATCTCATAGCGCTGTCCTTATAGTAAGGGATGGTGAATGGTGATGCTGGAAAAGTGTGAAGGAATTGTTATTAGATCAATTGACTACGGGGAATCAAATAAAATTGTTACTCTCTTTACAAGAGAATGGGGAAAGGTTGGGGTTATGGCAAGAGGTGCAAAAAAGCCAAACAGCAGACTTTCTGCTGTAACCCAACCTTTTGTCTATGGCTATTTTCTCGTTCAGCGTAGTAGTGGATTAGGGCTTTTGCAGCAGGGCGATATTATTTCTAGCATGCGTGGATTAAAAGAGGATATTTTTCTTACCGCATATGCAAGCTACATAGTAGAGCTTACTGACAAATGTACAGATGAAAAAAAGCCAAATCCTTTTCATTTCGAATTATTATTTCAAACTTTGAATTATATGAATGAAGAATTTGACCCAGAAATTCTAGTGAACATTTATGAATTAAAAATGTTAAACGGTTTGGGATTATATCCAACATTAGATCGTTGTGTTTTTTGTGGAGCAACAGAAGGCCATTTTTCTTTTTCCATACGAGAAGGAGGATTGGTCTGCCATCAATGCTTGGAAAAAGATCCATATCATTATAAAATTTCTCAAGCTACTGTGAAGCTTCTCCGGATTTTTTATTATATGGATATATCTCGACTAGGAAGTATTTCAGTAAAAGATACGACAAAGAAAGAACTTAGTATGATTATTGATGCTTATTATGAAGAATATTCAGGGTTATATTTGAAATCTAAAAAATTTATCCAATCCATGAAAAATTTGGGAGATGCTTTTACATAAGTACTAAATTTTGATTCCATTTGTTTGCAAGGTTGACAATCAAAAAAATTTTCGCTATTATTCATGTAAATAAGAGTGTTGCGTTGAAAAGAAAGTAGTACTTATTTCTCCTCATGAAAAGCGAGCTTGGGATAGTGAAAGCCAAGTGCATGAGTATTAAGGAAGGCGTTCTTGGAGCAACTGCGTATGAAAGTGGCTGTATGTATACAGCAAATAGGGTGGAACCGCGGGTTAACTCTCGTCCCTATGTCAAAAATTTGGCATAGAGACGAGAGTTTTTTTGTGTTTCTAAATTTAAAAGGTCTCGGCTAAATTTCTATGCTAAATAATGATTTATCAATTTCGGAGGTGTATTTAAGCAATGAATATTCAAAACATGATTTTAACATTGCAGAAACATTGGTCAGATTATGGCTGTATTTTGATGCAGGCATATGATGTGGAAAAAGGTGCAGGAACAATGAGTCCTTACACTTTTTTAAGAGCGATAGGTCCTGAGCCTTGGAATGTGGCTTATGTAGAGCCATCGAGAAGACCTGCTGATGGAAGATATGGGGAAAATCCCAATCGCCTATATCAGCATCATCAATTTCAAGTTATCATGAAGCCATCGCCAGATAATATTCAAGAACTATACTTAGATTCTTTAAAGGCACTAGGCATTAATCCACTTGAGCATGATATCCGTTTTGTGGAGGATAACTGGGAGAATCCTTCTCTAGGCTGTGCTGGTCTCGGATGGGAAGTATGGCTTGATGGGATGGAAATCACACAATTTACTTATTTTCAACAAGTTGGCGGTATTGAATGTAAGCCAGTATCTGTTGAGATAACATACGGGATTGAACGATTGGCATCATACATTCAGGATAAAGAGAATGTTTTTGATTTAGAGTGGACAGATGGGTTTACAATCAAAGATATTTTTTATCAACCAGAATTTGAACATAGTAAATACACATTTGAAACATCTGATACAGAAATGCTATTTAATTTATTTTCCATTTATGAAAAAGAAGCACATAGACAAATGGACGAGGGTCTAGTACATCCTGCTTATGATTATGTATTAAAATGCTCTCATGTTTTCAATCTATTGGATGCTAAAGGGGCTATTTCTGTTACGGAAAGAACAGGATATATTGGAAGATGTAGAAATTTAGCACGTAAGGTTGCCAAAACATTCTACGAAGAAAGAGAAAAATTAGGATTCCCAATTTTAAAAAGCAAGGAGGGAGAAAGTCATGAATAAAAGAGACTTATTATTGGAAATTGGTTTAGAAGAAATGCCCGCTCGCTTCATCCCTGCTAGCATAGAGGCATTGAATGGAAAAATGGAGTCATGGCTTAGTGAAAAGCAATTAGGCTATACTTCTGTTCATGCATTTTCTTCTCCTCGTAGATTGGCACTAGTTGTGGCTGGTTTAGATGAATCACAGCAAGATAGGGAAGAAGAAGCAAAAGGTCCTGCCAAACGGATTGCGCAAAGTGATAACGGAGAATGGTCTAAGGCAGCTGCTGGTTTTACTAGAGGACAAGGTTTAACAGTAGAAGATATATATTTTAAAGAAATAAATGGTGTAGAGTACGCTCACGTTAAAAAGTTCATTAAAGGTAAACAAACGAGTGAGTTGTTGCCTGAATTAAAAGAATTGATTTTAAGCTTAACGTTTCCAAAAAATATGCGTTGGGCAAATAATGACTTACGTTACATACGCCCAATAAAATGGCTAATTGCATTATTCGGCGAGGAAGTAATACCTTTTTCTATCGCCAATGTAGAAACTTCCAATAAATCTCTCGGTCATCGTTTTCTTGGTGGAGAAATTGTTTTCAACAATCCATCTGATTATGAGAAAAAAATGTTGGCTCAGTATGTAATGGTTAATGCTAACGAACGTAAAGAGGCTATTGTTTCTCAAATTAAAAAATTAGAGGAAGAAAATAATTGGGTGATTCCAATCGATGCAGATTTATTAGATGAAGTAACCAACCTAGTTGAATATCCAACTGCATTATTTGGTACTTTTGAAGAGTCGTTTTTAGAATTGCCTACAGAGGTATTAATCACTAGTATGAAGGAACACCAACGCTATTTCCCAGTGAAATCAAAGGAAGGAAAGCTGTTGCCATACTTTGTCACTGTTCGTAATGGTGATCATCAACATTTAGACAAAGTTGCAAAAGGAAATGAGAAAGTTCTTAGAGCAAGACTTGCTGATGCAGCATTCTTCTATAAAGAAGATCAAAAACTAGTAATTGATGATCTTCTTAAAAAGTTGGAAACGATTGTTTATCATGAGGAAATCGGCACTTTAGCAGAAAAAGTTGCTCGAGTGCGGGCAATTGCCGCTTCCTTATCTGAGAAGCTAAGTTTAACAAAAGAAGAACAACAGGATGTTGATAGAGCAGCACAAATTGCAAAGTTTGACCTTGTTACCAATATGGTTTATGAATTCCCAGAACTGCAAGGATTAATGGGAGAACGGTATGCTTTGCAAAAGGGAGAGAAAAAAGTAGTAGCTGCTGCTATAAACGAACATTATATGCCGCGCCATGCGGAGGATGAAACAGCTAAGAGTAATGTAGGGGCAGTCCTGGCACTTGCTGAAAAACTAGATACGATTGTCTCATTCTTTAGTATTGGCATGGTTCCGACAGGATCACAAGACCCTTACGCTTTAAGAAGACAGGCAACAGGAATTGTGCAGACGCTCATTGATAAAAATTGGAGTATATCCATTGAGAGCTTAGTCGATCTCACCATAAATGCAATGTCACATTCTTTAAAAGTAGCTGGTGAAGAACTAGTTGATTCCGTTCTTTCATTCTTTAAATTGCGTGTGAAGCATATTTTACAAGAAAAAGGCATTCGTTATGATATGATTGATGCCATATTAGCAGAAAAAATTGGTGGAGCAGCAAGTGTGTTAAGAAAAGCAAACGTTCTTGAGCTTCGCAAGGGAGATGCCGATTTTAAAGAAGGTATTGAAGCCCTAAGCAGAATCATCAATATTTCTAATAAGGTAACAACAATTTCCACGGTTGATCCAAGTTTATTTGAAAACGAATATGAACATGAACTTTATAATCGTTTTCAAGATGTAATGGAAAAAATAAATTCAGAGGTAAATGAAGAAGAATATTTTGATTTATTATTCTCCTTAAAAGATGCTATTTCAGCATACTTTGATCATACTATGGTTATGGCTGATGAAGAAAAAGTGAAAGAAAATCGATTAAATCTGATGATGGAAATAGCTTCCTATATTAAAGGATTTGCAAGTGTAAACGAAATAATTGTAAAGTAAGAATTAAATTGTTTTAAAAAGAGCTAGGCAGGGACACCCCTACCTAGTTTCGTTTTGTAAGAATTTAATGGCGTGATAAGGAAAAGAACGAGCAAATGTTTTAAATATTATAGATAAAAAGATAACTTTGGATTCTTTTTCTTTTGATTCCGCCTATTTCGTATATAATAGTTAGTAGATATCGTTACCTAAATGAAGGTGGTGAATAGGAGATCGAACTGAATAAACGGCAAGAAAGAATAATTGAAATAGTAAAAGAGAGTGGCCCAATTACAGGTGAGCATATTGCAGATAAATTAAACTTGACAAGGGCAACCCTTCGACCTGATTTAGCGATATTGACAATGGCGGGCTTTTTAGATGCGAGACCTCGGGTAGGATACTTCTATACGGGAAAAAACTCGGAAAGACAAGTAATCGATAATATACGCAATATATTAGTGAAGGATTATTATTCACATCCAGTTGTGGTTCATGAAAATTCCTCTGTATATGATGCAATCGTAATTATGTTTACAGAAGATGTTGGAACCATTTTTGTCGTTGATGAGAACTCCACATTAACAGGAGTTGTTTCTCGTAAAGATCTATTGCGAGCAAGTATTGGTAAACAAGAGTTAAATTCGTTGCCAGTTGCGATTATTATGACAAGGATGCCGAATGTCACGTATTGTTTTAAAGAGGAAGTATTAGTAGATGTTGGCTGTAAATTAATGAATCGAGAAATTGATGCACTCCCAGTTGTAGAAAAAACGGAGAATGGTCTTCTTGTAATAGGAAGAGTTTCGAAAACTAATATTACTAGAGCGTTTGTAGACTTGTCTAATAATCGTGATGGAATTGTGGAGGAATAAAATGACTGAAAGACAAATTATATATGTTGTATCTGATTCGGTTGGTGAAACAGCTGAACTTGTAACAAAAGCAGCAATCAGCCAATTTTCCGGCCATAATGTTAATGTGCTTATAAAAAGATTTCCTTTTGTAGAGGATAAATCAAACATTCATGAAGTAGTAATGCAAGCAAAAGAAGAGCATGGAATGATTGCCTATACACTTGTTAAACCAGAAATCCGTAATTATATGAGTGAGCTAGCTCGGCAAGAAGGAGTATATGCATGCGATATAATTGGACCAATTATTGATCAGTTTCAAGTGTTATGGGGGAAGACCCCACTTTATGAACCGGGACTTGTTCGGAAATTAGATGAAGACTATTTTAAAAAAGTGGAGGCAATAGAATTTGCTGTGAAATATGATGATGGCAGGGATCCGAGAGGTTTAGAGAAGGCTGATATCATATTAATTGGTGTTTCGAGAACGTCTAAAACCCCACTTTCCCAATTTTTAGCCCATAAAAGAGTCAAAGTAGCAAATGTACCGATTGTGCCAGAGGTAGACCCGCCAAAAGAGTTATTTGAAGTACCGGCGAGTAAATGTTTTGGTTTGAAAATAAGTCCGACAAAATTAAACAATATTAGAAAAGAGCGCCTTATTTCTCTTGGATTAAGTGACCAAGCGAGTTATGCGCAAATTGAAAGAATAAAAGAAGAGCTAACTTATTTTGAGGACATTGTGAATCGACTTGGCTGTCCAGTTATTGATGTTACAAATAAAGCAGTGGAAGAAACAGCAAATATTATTCACAGTTTGTATTATAGATCTAAGTATAGCGCAGACAGATAACTGCTTGATATTAGTGAGATTAATTGGTAAAAGCTTGATTCTCATAGTGGAGAATCAAGTTTTTAATTGTGAAAAACTTGTGTTTCAATAATTTTCAAGTGAACTATTTCTCGTCCTATTTAAATGGCCGTTTCTAAAAATGGTTGTGTTCATAAAATAAATTAGCAAAGATATAATTTCTATTTAATAAAATTTATTTAATTTACTGACTGTCCTAATTTATTTGTAGTATGTATTTTGGTTCTAGTATGGCATAAAAGGAATAATTATAGATAAAAAAAGATGGAATTTCAAGCGGATTTATACTATAATAAAAAATTGTGATAAAAAAGTATCATGTTTTAGGTTTAGACTTGGCTTTTTACGAATAAACTATTTATTGTGAGAAGTCAAGGAAAGGGATAAAAAAATTTTCGACATTACTTCTTTCGTGAAAAAATTATTTAGGAAGAAGGAATATGTGGAGTGATGTAGAATTAATAGTACATTAGGGAAACATATGGTATATGTTGATGCTGATTCCTGTCCTGTAAAAGAAGATATTGTCGAAATAGCTTCTTATTATCATTATGAATTGCTATTCGTTGCATCCTATGCACATATGATGAAAGAAAATGACGAACAAAAGTGGAAGTATGTGGATAGCGATAAAGAAGCTGTAGATTTATTTATTATGAATGCTACCAAAAAACAGGATATTGTCGTCACTCAAGATATTGGCCTTGCCTCTACGTTATTGTTAAAGCAAGTTACTGTCCTCTCCCCAAGGGGCGTAATATTTGAGGAGAAAACTATAAATACTGCACTTGATATGCGATATTTATCTGCTAAGGCAAGACGAAAAGGGGTATATGGGAAAGGGCCAAAACCTTATACAGAAGAGGATCGCCAAAAATTCAGAAGAAATTTTATAAGGATTTTGTCGAAAGTTGAAGGAGAATCGAATGGTTACGTCGAATAATTCTTTAAAGTAGGCAATAAGTAGGGAGATGTGTAGATAATGGTGGCGCGCATTCCTGAAGATAAACTCAATGAAATCAAACAGGCTACTGACATTGTTGAAATCATTGGAGAACATGTATCCCTTACAAGACAAGGGCGCAATTTTATCGGTCTTTGTCCTTTTCACGGCGAAAAAACACCTTCTTTTACTGTATCGCCAGATAAACAGATATTCCATTGCTTCGGCTGCCATGCAGGTGGAAATGTATTTACTTTCCTTATGGACTTGGAAGGCTCTTCCTTTGTAGAAGTTGCATCAAGTCTAGCTGACCGAGCGAATATTGACTTAGGAATTGAAGTGTCTGAGCTGGAAAGAAAACCAGCCATTCCAGAAAATTTACAGCAAATGATTGATGCACATGATTTATTATCTAAATTCTACCATCATTTGCTCGTAAACACAAAAGATGGTCAGCATGCATTAGAATATTTGTCTAATAGGGGCTTTACTTTACCTATCATTGAAAAGTTCCAAATAGGCTATACACTTAACTCCTGGGATTTAGCTGTGAAGTTTTTAGGGAAACGTAAATTTGATGTTTCGCTATTAGAAAAAGCTGGTTTGATTGTAAAAAGTGAAAGGGATGAGAAATATTTTGATCGTTTTCGCGATCGAATAATATTCCCTATCTATGATCGAAATGGTAACACAATTGCGTTTTCTGGACGTGCTTTAGGGGATAATAATCCCAAATACCTTAACAGTCCAGAAACTCCAATTTTTAATAAAAGCAATACACTTTACAATTTTCATAAAGCAAGGCCTATAATACGAAAGCTTCAACATACCGTTCTTTTCGAAGGATTTGCAGATGTTATAGCTGCAACAAGAGCGGGAGTTGAAAACAGTGTTGCGACAATGGGGACCTCCTTAACGGAGGAGCATATCGCAATTCTAAAAAGAAACGCACGAAATGTAACGATTTGTTATGATTCTGATTCAGCTGGGATAGAAGCAGCCTTTCGTGCAGGACAGCTTCTTACAAAGGCTAATTGTGTTGTAAAAGTAGTGATGTTACCAGATGGAATGGACCCAGATGATTATGTTAACAAATTTGGGGAAGATAAATTGCAACAGGAAATACTTCATGGAAGCATACCTTTCATGGGATTTAAAATGCTTTACTATCGAAGAGGGAAAAATCTTCAAAATGAAGGAGATAAACTCGCTTATATAGAAGAAGTAATAGGAGAAATTGCTAAACTGGAGAAGGCGGTAGAAAAAGACCTTTATTTACGACAGGTAGCAGATGAATTTTCTCTCTCTTTAGAGGCATTAAAGCAGCAAGAGATGCAGATGGAACAATCAGTTCCAAATGAAAATGCTGTTGAAAAAAGTGTAGTTCCTGTCAAACAATACACGGTTAAAAAACGGGCAACCGGATTATTACCAGCATATCATACTGCGGAAAAAAGACTGCTTGCACATATGTTTAAAAGTGAGGATATTGCCTACAAAGTGCAAGACTCTTTACAGGGAAAATCATTTAATATTGATGAACACCAAGCAATCTTTACTTATCTTCTTGCTTATTATGAAAAGGGTTTTGGTAACGATACAAGTTCATTTATGAATTTTATTGATGATCCAGACTTACAACGGATCGTAGCTGAAATCGAAATGATGGAAGTGAATGAAGAGGTAAGTGAAGTAGAAATTAGTGATTATATGAAACAAATCATTAATTATGAGAAATTGCTTGAAATAAAGGAAAAGAAGCAAATGCTGAAAGATGCAGAACGTCAAAATGACTATATAAAAGCTGCTCAAATTGGCATGGAAGTCCTTTTATTAGAAAAAACATTAAAATAGCATATTATTGTCTTGATTTTTTGGAAGGAGGGGGACATATGGCTGAGAAGTCTGCCCGTTCAAAAGAGATTGAAACGGAATTAACCCTTGATCAGGTAAAGGAACAATTAACAGAAGTAGGTAAAAAAACGGGTGTGCTCGCATATGATGATATTGCTGAGAAGTTATCCAGTTTTGAATTAGATTCTCACCAAATGGATGAGTTTTACGAATTTTTAGGTGATCAGGGAGTCGAATTAATCGGTGATGGTGAAGAAGAAGCACCGAATGTCCAAGAGCTTGCAAAAGGGGAGGAAGAATTCGATTTAAATGACCTAAGTGTTCCCCCAGGTGTAAAAATTAATGATCCAGTTCGTATGTATTTAAAAGAAATTGGAAGAGTAGATTTACTTTCAGCAGAAGAAGAAATTAATTTAGCAAAACGTATATTACAAGGCGATGAAGAAGCGAAACGCCGTCTTGCAGAAGCTAACTTGCGCTTAGTTGTAAGTATTGCTAAACGTTATGTTGGACGTGGAATGCAGTTCCTTGATTTAATCCAAGAAGGAAATATGGGTTTAATTAAAGCTGTTGAAAAGTTTGATTATGAAAAGGGATTTAAATTTAGTACGTACGCAACATGGTGGATTCGTCAAGCAATAACTCGTGCAATTGCGGACCAAGCGAGAACAATTCGTATACCTGTTCATATGGTTGAAACCATAAATAAATTAATTCGTGTGCAACGTCAATTACTACAGGATCTTGGCCGCGAACCAACTCCTGAAGAAATTGGAGAAGACATGGATTTATCACCAGACAAAGTAAGAGAAATTTTAAAAATAGCGCAAGAGCCTGTTTCTTTAGAAACACCGATTGGTGAAGAAGATGATTCTCACTTAGGCGATTTTATTGAGGACCAAGATGCTACTTCTCCTTCAGAGCATGCTGCCTATGAATTACTTAAAGAGCAATTAGAAGACGTATTAGATACATTAACAGATAGAGAAGAAAATGTTTTAAGATTGCGCTTTGGGCTTGACGATGGCCGTACACGTACACTTGAAGAAGTAGGAAAAGTATTTGGTGTAACACGTGAAAGAATTCGTCAAATTGAAGCAAAAGCTTTAAGAAAGTTAAGACATCCAAGCAGAAGCAAACGATTGAAAGATTTCTTAGAGTAAGTAGCTTACGGCTTAGTAATCTTCAATATGATTCCATAAAGAAATAGTTTACTTCCTGTATGAAGTGGCTATTTCTTTTTTTCAGTTTTAGAAATGTTAATGCGCTTTTTTCACTTAGTTTATTACTTAAATAAAAGGAAGTGATGCTAAAGATGCAAGACCAGAGAAAAATGATTATTGTAAAGGAAATAGCTTATTGGAAAGAAAATAAAATGCTTCCAGAACATTATTGTGATTATTTACTCACATTGTATACAGAAGGAAATGGTGTGGAAGAAAGTCAGGTAAAGAAAGAAGGCAAAAGCATCTTATTCATTTTTTCCCTTTTATTCTTTTCTTTCATTCCAATAACTATATTTTTATTATATTTTACTGAATTGTCTTTCATTTTGCAAATGGCTATTTCACTAATTTTTCTGATTTTTTGTTTTGTCGGTATTTTTTTGTATAATAAAAATGAGTGGAATGTAGATATACCAGCCACTGTTGCAGCAATTATCATTCTTTTGTGTAGTGTAGTTTTTGGTTTGAAATTTTTTTCTAATGAAATAATATTTTTATATATCATTTTATTCCTTAATTGCTTATTTTGGTATTTATGTGGAAAGAAATATAAATTATTATATTTTACGATTTCCGCATTTATTGGGACCTTTCTCCTGGTGATACTTCTTGTATCAAAGTATTTGCTTTAACTAGAATTTGAAATGTGGTGTTAGTAATGAATACAGATAAATTATCCAAACGATTAGAAACCGTTGCAAAATACATACCTAAAAATGCAAGATTTGCAGATATTGGATCTGATCATGCGTATTTGCCATGCTATATGGTGAAAAGAAATGATGTTCGTTTTGTCATTGCAGGAGAAGTGGTTGATGGTCCTTACCAATCTGCTGTTAAACAAGTAAAACAGGAAGGATTGTCTTCAAAAATTTCTGTAAGAAAAGGAAATGGCTTAGAAGTAATCGAACCAAATGAAGTGGATTGTGTAACGATTGCTGGCATGGGCGGAACATTAATCGCAACAATTTTAGAGAACGGCAAGAATAAACTAAAAGATTCTGTTCAAAGACTGATCTTACAGCCTAATGTTAGTGCATCTTCCATTCGAGATTGGCTATTGAAAAATGATTGGATTTTAATAGATGAAGAAATTTTGGAGGAAGATGGAAAAATATACGAGGTTTTGGTAGCTGAAAAAGGGGATTCCCGCCCATTGTATGAATTAAATAAAGAGAAAGCATTATTATTTGGACCATTTTTAATGAAAGAAAAAAATGCTGCCTTCGTTAAAAAATGGACACATGAGAAAATAAATTGGCAGAGAATACTTTCAAATTTGAAGTCTGCACCTGAATCAGAAGAAAATACGCAAAAAAGTAAAGAGCTAGAGAGGAAGATTAAATTAGTGGATGAGGTGATAACGAATGAAGACAATTAATGGTTATGAAATAATTTCATTGTTTGAACAATTCTCCCCTAAAGCATATGCAATGGAAGGCGATAAAATAGGGTTACAAGTAGGAGATCTAAGCAGACCTGTTAAGCGTGTTATGGTAGCATTGGATGTTCTTGATGAGGTAGTGGAGGAAGCAATTTCAAAAGGAGTGGATTTAATAATTGCCCATCATCCACCCATTTTTCGTTCTTTATCTAAAATAACGATGGATAATCCATCTGGAAAATTAATGCATAAATTAATTAAACATGATATTACAGTCTATGCTGCTCATACAAATCTTGATGTCGCAAAAGGTGGGGTAAATGACCTTTTAAGTGAGGCTTTAGGATTACAAGATGCTGAAGTATTAGTTCCAACCTATGAGGATAAATTAAAGAAATTGGCTGTTTATGTACCTAAAAATTATGCTGAACAGGTGAAAAAAGCTATAGGTGATGCGGGTGCTGGTACACTCGGAAATTATAGTCATTGTATTTTTTCGACGGACGGTATTGGTGAATTTCAACCGTTAGAGAGAGCAGACCCATACATTGGCAAGGTAAATAAATTAGAGCATGTAGAAGAAGTAAAAATAGAATCAGTTTACTTAGCTTCCAAAGAAAAGAATATAGTAAAAGCGATGATTAAAGCCCATCCCTATGAAGAGGTTGCTTATGGTATCTATGATTTACAAATAGAAGGGGAACAATTAGGCATAGGTAGAATAGGTAAAGTGAATGAGATGACATTATTAGAATTTGCTAATCATGTCAAAGAAGTTCTTGAAGTTGACCGGGTACGCGTAGTCGGAAATTTAGATGCGAAGGTCAAAAAAGTGGCAGTCCTAGGCGGAGACGGTAATAAATATTATTCCCATGCTTTAAGGAAAGGCGCAGATGTTTATATTACAGGAGATATGTATTATCATATTGCTCATGATGCTGACGCTTTAGGATTAAATATTATTGATCCAGGACACAATGTAGAAAAAGTGATGAAGGCAGGAGTGGCAAAGGTTTTAACGGAAATGTGTAAAGACAAAGGCTATGAGGTGGAGATTTTTTCTTCCGTTATTCATACAGATCCGTTTACTTTTATATAAGGTAGATTTTAGAGATATAAAAGCAGGCAAACTTTAATGGAGTTTGTCTGCTTTTTTTGTACAAGTGGAGATGAATGATGGTGAATTTTAAAGTATAGTAACGGAAAAAGCTCACATTCTTAGTGAAAGAAATATGTTGTGGGAAGAGTTGTGTTTATATAGGAGATGAAAACCCAAAGCAGAAGCTAGGATGAGAAAAGTGGTGTTCATCAAGAGAATGAAGACCAAAAGCAGTAATTAAGAAGAAAAAAATGGCGTTCATCAACCAAAGGAATAAAAGCAAAAATTAGAAAAACAAGCGTCCCACTTTATAGTGAACGCTTGTTTCAATATTATTTCACCTTTACTTTTGGCAAGATTTTATTTAAAGGAACTTTCTTTTCCAATTGCCATGTGCTTTCATCTGCAGGATCATATTGATCTAGAAAATTAATAACCTCTTTCGTAATCGGGGTTGGTGTCGATGCGCCTGCTGTAACGGCAACACTGTTTGCATCTTTCAGCCACTCTAGCTTTAGTTCTGAAATGTCTGTTATACGATATGCCTTTGTATCGGCAATTTCTTCAGAAACTTGGGCTAAACGATTGGAGTTATTGCTTTTGGGATCTCCTACAACAATTAATACGTCTGCTTCTCCAGCTTGTTTAGCAACTGCTTCTTGTCTTACTTGTGTAGCTAGGCAGATTTCTTTATGAAATTCAGCATGAGGAAATTTATCTTTAATGCTTTCCATTAAATCAGCTACATCCCATTGACTCATCGTTGTCTGGTTTGTAACAAGAATTTTCTCCCTATTAATCTCTAATCTGCTAATATCATCCTGCGTTTCTACTAATGAGACAGCATGTGGAGCCACACCAACGGCTCCCTCTGGCTCAGGATGACCTTTTTTTCCTATATAAATAATATAGTAACCTTCTTTTTCCTTTTCTCTAATTAAATCATGGGTTTTAGTTACATCTGGACAAGTTGCATCCAATGTAACTAATCCCTTATCTTCCGCTATTTTACGTACCTCTGGTGATACACCATGTGCAGTAAAAATTACTGTACCCGAGTTTACTTTTTCCAATATTTCTTTTCGATTTTGTCCATCCAATGTGATAATGCCTTCTTCTTCAAATGCATCTGTAACATGTTTATTGTGAACAATCATCCCAAGAATATAGATGGGACGAGGCAGTGTTTTATCTAAAGCAGCATTTCTGGCAATTACCATTGCATCAACAACACCGTAGCAATAACCTCGAGGTGCGATTTTTATGACTTTCATTCTCCGATTCCTCCTGCAAGATACTTCTACTAACAATATATTAAGTAATAGGTACGATTATTTCCACCAATAATATAACATGTTTATTATATAAAACATAAGAGCTGTTTACAAAGTATAACTGTCTGGAAAAAGGAAGATTCATAAAAGACGATAAAAAAAGACCAAATAAAGCAATAGCCAATTTTAGATTCACTCTTTTATAATTGGCTCTGCTAGTTTCATAATAAAGCCAATTTGGAATGAATCATCTTATGGATAGTGCTTGTTAGGTCTGGGGATTTATACATATAATTTTGGTTTTGGAGCACCAGTAGGTTTTTCGGATACTGATTCCATTTCAAAATCATCGATAACATCATCGACTTTTTTAGTTTGTTGCTTTTTAACTGTTTTCTTTGTATCTTCGCTTTTTCCTTTCTCTGTTGCTTGATCTGCAACGTTTACTTCCTCTGGTTCTTTGGTGGAGCTCGTTAATCCTCTGTACATTTTCCAAATAGCCGGGATATTTTTAACCATTGGTCCATATTGGTTTACCATAGGCCCAATTTGGCTTGCTGTATTAAGGAATTTTTGAGAATTTGCTAAAAATCCATTAATAGAAGAAGGATTAGTCAATGTTTTTAGCAACCCGCCTCCTCCAGATGCAGCACTTCTAGCTCCTGCATTAGTAGCAGCTCCTGCAGCATTATTACCGCCTCCAAGAAGTTTGGATAATAAACCGCCGCCACTTCCTCTGCTAGGTACTCCACCTCGGCCCATTGCTCCTCCAGGGAAGCTAGTTGGTCCTCTCATTCCTGGCATTCTTCCGCCCATTGGTGGTCCTTGGAATGGGCCACGTGGTCTTGGTGGCATCATATAAAACGCCTCCTTTCACTTATACTACTTTATAGAATATGCAAAGACTTACAAGATGTTTAGGTTTTACGAAGAAATAATGGATAGTGTCATATGTAATGTAAAATGCTAGGATTAGGGATAAAACATATATTTGATTTATGGTATTGGAAAAAATAAAAAGGGCACACATTATAGCCTTTTAGGTAAATTTTTATTATAATAAAATGATGGACAAAAGAGCTATAGATAAATGCCAAATCTGCGCACGCTCATTTATCTGGCTATTAAGGAGTTTTTTATATGAGTAATAATCAATTTAAACAATACGAGTTTAAACCATTTATTATAGATGCAATTGACGAATTAGGTTTTTACGAACCGACAGAAATTCAACAGAAAGTAATTCCTCTTGTTTTAAAAGGGGAAAGTGCAATTGGGCAATCGCAAACTGGAACAGGTAAAACGCATTCATACGTTTTACCGATTATTCAAAGAATAGTTGCTGAAAAACAAGCAGTACAAGCTGTTATTACAGCACCTACTAGAGAATTAGCGAATCAAATTAATCAAGAAATTTTGAAAATAATTAAGCATTCCGAACAACCAATAACAACTCGCCTATTTATTGGAGGTACGGATAAACAGCGTTCGATTGAAAAGCTTAAAACACAGCCACAAATTGTTGTAGGTACGCCTGGAAGAATTAATGATCTTGTTAAAGAACAAGCATTATTTGTGCATACTGCAAAAATTCTAATCGTTGATGAAGCAGATCTTATGCTAGATATGGGCTTTATTGAAGATGTTGATCAAATTGCGTCAAAAATGCCAAAGGATTTAAGCATGTTTGTATTCTCTGCGACAATCCCTGAGAAATTAAAGCCATTTTTAAAGAAATATTTAGAAAATCCAACATATGTTCATATCGAACCAAAGCAATTAACGGCCGCAAAAATAGAACATGTGCTAATTCCTTCCAGACATCGTGATAAAATTACTACAGTATATGAAGCGTTAGTAAGCTTTAATCCTTATCTTGCGATTGTATTTACAAATACAAAGCAAATGTGTGATGAAGTTGCAAATGGCTTATCAAACAAAGGTCTTAAAGTTGCAAGAATACATGGTGGTTTGACACCTCGTGAACGTAAAAAAGTAATGAAACAAATCCTAGATCTAGAATTCCAATACATTATAGCTACTGATTTAGCAGCAAGAGGAATTGATATTAAAGGAATCAGTCATGTTATTAATTATGAGTTACCAACAGATTTAGATTTTTATGTGCATCGTGTTGGAAGAACTGCAAGAGCAGGTTATTCCGGTATTGCCTTAACAATATATGAGACATCAGACGAAGATAAGTTAAATCAATTGGAAAAACTAGGCGTAGAATTTAAGCATATGGATCTTAAAAAAGGCGAATGGGTAGAATTAGATGATCGTAATCGCCGCAAAAACCGCAAGAAGCAAGTGGATGAAATTGATGTAAAGGCTAAGTCTCTTGTTAAAAAGCCGAAAAAGGTGAAACCTGGCTATAAGAAAAAAATGCAACAACAAGTAGAAACAATTAAAAAGAGAGAAAAGAGAATTAAGAGTAGAAAAAAATAGGGGAATAGAGGAGTGTTTGAATTGTTGAAAATTGGTTCACATGTATCAATGAGCGGGAAAAAGATGTTGCTTGGAGCTAGTGAAGAAGCAGTCTCCTATGGTGCTAATACTTTTATGATTTATACTGGTGCACCCCAAAATACAAGAAGAAAGAAAATAGAAGACTTAAATATTGCAGCTGGCCAGCTTCATATGGAGCAAAATGGCATAGAAGATATTATCGTGCATGCACCATATATTATTAATATTGCCAATACTACGAACCCAGCTACTTTTGAATTGGGCGTTAACTTCTTACGTAGTGAAATAGAAAGAACAGCAGCACTAGGAGCCAAACAAATTGTTTTACATCCAGGCGCACATGTAGGAGCAGGTGCTGAAGTTGGTATAAAAAAGATTATCGAGGGCTTAAATGAAGTGCTTACTGGGAACGAAAACTTGCAAATAGCGCTAGAAACAATGGCTGGAAAAGGATCTGAATGTGGTCGTACCTTTGAAGAATTAGCAATGATTATGGAAGGTGTTACCCATAATGATAAATTATCGGTATGCTTTGATACATGTCATACACATGATGCTGGATACAATATTGTAGAAGATTTTGATGGAGTATTAGAAGAATTCGATCGTATCGTGGGAATTGATAAATTAAAGGTATTGCATATAAATGATAGTAAAAATATTCTTGGAGCTCGAAAAGATAGACATGAAAATATCGGTTATGGGCAAATCGGTTTTGATGCATTGGTGAAAATAGTTCATCATCCCGAGCTAGAAAATGTTCCGAAAATATTGGAAACACCATATGTTGGGATAGATAAAACGAATAAGAAAGCACCTTATAAGCATGAAATCGAAATGATTAAAAATAAGGCATTTAATGCAAATCTATTGGAAGAAATTTTACAAAGTTAAAAAAAACGCTCTTCCGGAGCGTTTTTTATTTCTTTGTGAAGCTTAAGTATGGTAGATTACTGCTCTGCAAATAAGTTAAATAACTCGTTTAGTTCCTTTGCTGTAGCAGGACTTGTTAATTTAGCGACCTCTCTGATTAATTGTGCACGTTCATTAGGCTTGAAAATATTGATTTTTCGGCCATTAAGATGATTAGCAAGCTTTACGGCTTCTTCGTTTGTGATTTTAATTTTGAACTGTTTACTGTATTTCATTAGTTCAGTAGAGGTTATGTTGTTAATTTTATGATTGATTATGTTTTCAAAAATTTTCATGTCATCACTCCCCATTCTAACATATGAGGGGAAAGACAAAAATGTGCTAATTTTTTTTGATTTCTCTCATTTAGTTTACAGAAAGTGATATCTTTACAACAATCATTCGTTCTTGTATACTGATTTTGATACTATTAAATGTTATATAAATCGTAATGATTACTATAGAATTTTCGTTTTATTTGATAAAAATGATAGGGAGAAATGAGGTGGAGAAAATGAATGTGCAAACTGCACTTGATATCCTAAAGGAAAAAGGATATAAACATACAGACAAGAGAGAAGATATCTTATCATTATTTTCTAATGAAAATAAATATTTAACCGCTAAAGATGTATTAGAGTCATTAAAGGATGATTATCCAGGTTTGAGTTTTGACACGATATACCGAAATTTATCATTATTTGCAGAATTGGATATTTTTGAAATGACAGAATTAAATGGAGAAAAACATTTTCGCTTTACTTGTTCTCACCATCACCACCACCATCATTTCATTTGCTTGGATTGTGGGAAAACGAAAGAAATTATTACATGTCCAATGGAAGAACTTACTGAAAGTTTAAAAGGCTACGATGTTTCTGGTCATAAGTTTGAAATTTATGGAAAATGTCCTGAATGTCAAAATTAAAAAACGAAGCATATCTATTCTGATATCGCTTCGTTTTTTCTTAATAGGTTGTTTTTGTAAAAGGAAGCAGGATATATTAACTTTAATTTTTTTAACAATAATTCATAAAAAGTCTTTAAAAATGTTATGTAGGGGTAAAGGAGTTTATTGATTCACTTGAGTTTTAACCCATTCTTCCACCCACTCATACGCTTCATTCCACGTAGTTACCCGTTTAACCCCTTTAGGAATTGGTTTCCTATTATATGGTGTATCAAAGAGTATAACTGGGATTCCTAATTCTTCATGAAGCATTACGGCATTATCATGCTTATCTTCAAAGAAAATATCCACCATATTTCTTTTGGCAGCTGCAATTTTATGATGAGAACCAATTAATTCAATATGATCAAAGCTAATCCCATTATTTTCAAACCATTGTTTTGTTAGTTCAAGCATGCCTTCGCCTCTTGCGCTAATAAATATGAGTTCATGTTGCTTTGTCCATTTTTGTAATACCACACTTGCGCCTTCAGCTAGGGGGGAGGACGAGTAAATTCTTGCCTCATTTTCCAAAAACCACTTGTCAAACTCTTCGTTAGTAACATTGACTAAAGGATAAAATTCATATTGAACAACATCCTCTAATGTAATATTCAATTGAAAGCTTTCATTTAAAAAGGGAACAAACGTAGCAGGGCTAGTTACTGTCCCATCAATATCGATTCCAAAACGCATTTTTTTCATTTTATGCTCCTTTATTCAAAGTTGTTCTTATCTAGCTTAACAAATAAACTCGACAAGGAAAAGGGAAGAACTAAAAAGTTATGTAAATCATTTACAGACATAGGGACACAGAATTTGGTGATGATAATAAATGCTCCTATTAAAGAAAGCGAGGGATCATCATGGCAGATCAAAACAGCAATGAAGGATACAGTCACGATTTTCAAGATAGAGAGCGAACTGGATCACCTGTTGATTATTTGGAAGAAACATCAGCAGAGATAACACCTCCAATGACTTTTAATGATACACGTCCAGTGACCTCCGATGTTGAGCGAGACAGGAATATAGTAGGTGGAAAAGGAATTGGAATTACAGCTTTAGTCATATCAATCCTGTCCTTATTTGTAATGCCTATTATATTAGGGATTGTTGGGATAGTATTAGGATTCATCGCAAGAAAAAAGGGAGCATCAGCACTTGGAACTTGGGCTATCTCTCTTGGTGCCATCTCCATTATCATTGGAATTTTTATTGCCCCGTTCTTTTAACTTAAAAATGGGGAATTAAAAAAATCTAACCTCTATCACGAGGTTAGATTTTCCTTACTTTTTATTGAATATTAATTGTATCTTTATTTTCAGCTTCTTCAGCTGCTTTTTTCGCAAAATACTCTTCAGCTATTGCATCGATTTCTTTCTTAAGTTCCTCTACCATTATGTCCTCTGGTACCTTGCGGACAATTTTTCCTTTACGGAATAGTAGGCCTTCGCCACGGGCACCAGCAATACCAATGTCCGCTTCTCTTGCTTCTCCTGGTCCATTAACTGCACAGCCTAGAACTGCAACCTTAATTGGTGCTTTAATCGTAGAGATGTAGTCTTCCACTTCGTTGGCAATACTAATCAAGTCGATTTCAATTCTGCCACAAGTGGGACAGGAAATTAATGTTGCAGCATTGGAAGAAAGACCAAATGACTTTAACAACTCTCGAGCAACTTTTATCTCCTCAACGGGATCTGCACTTAAGGATATACGTAAAGTATTTCCGATGCCTTTACTTAAAATAGCACCTAGACCAGCAGCGCTTTTTACTGTTCCCGCAAATAATGTACCGGATTCAGTGATGCCTAGATGTAAAGGATAGTCAAATGCTTTTGCTGCTTTTTCATATGCTTCAATTGCTAAGTTAACATCAGAAGCTTTCATGGATACAATGATATCATGAAAATCAAGGTCTTCTAATATTTTGATATGGTGCAAGGCACTCTCGACCATTCCATCTGCAGTTGGATAACCGTATTTCTCTAGAATCTTTTTCTCTAAAGAACCAGCGTTAACACCAATACGTATCGGAATCCCTTTTGCTTTTGCAGCTTTTACAACCGCTTCAACTTTTTCTCTTTTCCCAATATTCCCTGGGTTGATTCGGATTTTATCTGCTCCACCTTCAATTGCTTTTAATGCTAAACGGTAATCGAAATGGATATCTACTACTAATGGTATGTTTATTTGTTTTTTAATCTCGCTAATGGCATTTGCAGCACGTTCATCTGGACATGCAACACGAACAACCTGACAGCCAGCTTCTTCTAAGCGTTTAATTTGGGCAACTGTTGCTTCAACATCATGGGTTTTGGTAGTGGTCATGCTTTGAATAAATAATTCATTACTTCCCCCAATGGTTAAGTTACCGACTTTAATTGGTCGGGTTTTTGTACGATGAATAATTTCACTCAATGGTGATTCGCTCCTTTTATATTGGACAAGCCAAAATAATTTAGCTTTTTATATTTCTTTGTAACCTTACCTATTGTATCAATGAAACATTCATATTGACAAGAATCTTGCTAAAAATCACTTTGCATTTTTACTGGGAATCCCTAATTTGACGGGGAAAAAGTTTCATTAGGTGAGAAAAACAATAAAAACTTCCACCATTATCATTTCTGCGGAAGCTAAAGTTTATTATTTATATATCGGAAAAGAATACGATTTTCCGATTTGAATATCTTCAGGTTTTAAACCACCATTTAGTTTTTGAAAGTCATTTACAACAGTCTCCAAGCTAACCGATAAGGCGCCAGTAGAATACTCTTCTACAATAGAAAGAACGGTATCACCAGATTGGACTTGTTGTTCAAAAAATAATGGCGCTTCTTCTGGGGATGCCTGGACTTCTATTGAGGGTTCTTGTTTTTGAGTAGAGGAAAGCGTACCTTCATTTAAATCGATATAAATAACATATAATGTCACTAAAATTACAAAGGTAATAAAAAACCTTTTCATCCTACATCCCCCTAAACTGATTTATAGTCAAACTATATGCTTGTCCACTATGAATTAGAACGAAAAAAGTATTCAGGCAAAGGGGGATAGGGAAAAAGTCGTGAATTTAAAAAATAAATTACTTTATCTTTACATGCCCTTAATAAATTTCTGTGAAAATAGTCATGGGGGGCGAGCAAATGACAAAAGTCATAAAGAAGCAAAGGATAAAGGAAAAGCTTTCTATACAAAATCGGTTATTTCTGTTTATTTTGCCATTATTTATTATTACGATTTTGATTTTAACGTTTATCTCTATTAATAGCTCTACAAAAATGACAATTAAAATGATGCAGGAAAGACTAGAGAAAGAAACAAGCACTATTTACGTAATGGCTCAAAATACAATGCTAATGTACGTAGGTCAGGAAGAGAAGTTTCAAACGAAAATGGAACAAATAATAAGAAATCAAGATGCTAGCTTTGCCAAAGAAGGGTTAAACGCTTCTTTCTTTTTGCTATCGGAAAAGGAAGTAAAACCATTTAAAGTGAGTCAAAACTCCCGATTTAAGTTGGATGATTCTTTTATTCAGAAACTAGAGAAATTAGAATCAGGCGTATTGGATACAAAATGGAATGGAGAAACGTATACCGTTGCCTTTCAACAAATTCAAGAACTAAAAGGGATTTATTTGTTAGTAATTCCCCAATCTGAATATTTACATAATGTCAATCAATTAAAAAATAGTTTGTTGCTTTTTTCGGTATTAAGTATACTGATTATTGCTGTCGTTATTCGATATTTTGTCAAAACAATGGTAAGCCCATTACTAACGTTACGAGAAATTATGCGAATAGCAAGGAATGGTCATTTAGAAGAGGTTTCTACCATTAAAACTGGGATTCCTGAAATCAACTCGTTAATTAACAGCTATAATTTATTAATACAAAGATTAAAGCTTGTACTATCGGAAATGCATGCAACTAGTGATCATTTATCCAAAACAAATGATATTTTACAAACAGAGGCAATGCAAATGATAGAAAGTGGAGAGGCGCTTTCGGAAATGATTGTTACGGTGAAAAATGGCGCTGAGCAAACGGCAATTAGTTCAGAGCATAATATAACCGTTTTCCAAGAAATGAAAGGCTTAAGCGATCAAATCGACCAAAGTAGTCAAAAAATTAAGGAACATACAGACGAAATGAATGATTCTGCCATACTAGGCGAAGAGAATATAAATAATTTATTTGCAAGTCAACATATGCTACAAGATAAAGTAACCGTAATTTATCGTAATAATGATTTACTTAATAACCATGCTTTATCAATAAAAAAGGTTGTCGAAGATATTAAAGAACTTGCAGAACAAACCAAGCTATTAGCTTTAAATGCTACACTTGAAGCAGCTCGAGCTGGTATCCAGGGAAAGGGATTTGCTGTGGTAGCAAATGAGGTGAAGAAATTAGCTGTTTTGTCTTCTAAATCAGCAGAGGATATAAGAAAGTTTACACTTGATATGGATCAAATCATTCAAAAGTCATCAAGTGATTTAAAAGATATACAAAACAATTTTACGAAAAGTGATGACTTAGTGCAAAAAGCGACTGTCTCTTTTAATCAACTATTGAAGGGAATTTCTTTAGTAAGTGAAGGGCTAAAAGATAATCACCATTTATTAAATGAGCTACAGGCATTTTTTCCTAAGATGGAGTATAGCACGCTACATGTTACTTCCATTAGTCAACAAACACTCGCAAGCTCAGATGAGATGAAAAAAATAGGTGAAATACAGCAGGATAGTATCAAGGTTAATGCTGAGATAAGTTCTAGACTATCGATGTTAGTGGCAAAACTAGAGGAAAATATAAAGATGGAAGAAAAGTAAATCTCTTAAGAAATAAAAAAGCAAAAACCAATGTGTAAGGTTTTTGCTTTTTTACTGCTTTATGGTTGTAGTGGTTTTTCCGGCTTGACCTCTTTAATTGCTAAACAAACAAGGAATAAACTAATGAACCAATTTAATAGATAGCCACTTGGAACAATGGTTTGTAAACAGTCCATAATAGTAAAGAAAATAACGGGAATGGTTGTACTATATACGGTGATTTTCCAGCATTGTGCATATGTTAATGCTCTGCCGAAAATTTTCGAGAAAAAGTTTCCAAACATAGCAAGTACGATTGTTTGAAGAACTTTATAAATTAGCATAAATAAGATATAGGTTACAACTAAAATGATGATAAAAACATATGCTAAAGAATCCATTGTTTGGATAAAATCAATTAGCTCTTCCTTTGTAAGGGTGATATTTCCAAATGAGGAATATTCAAAACTCTGCGCCTGCCCTGCTGTTACGATTACAAATTCATTTTTTAAAAGCGCTACAGTATTTCCATAAGTACTAATTTTTGTATGGTCATAGGTTCCAGAAGCATCTAGAATGATTGTTAAATCAGGCTTTTCAATGATAGTTGGTTCATTTTGATTTTTGGTATTTAAAGTATTATCGCTTATTGTAAAAGAAGGTACTTCTTCTTCCATTGTTATACTAAAAGTATGTATTGCTTCATTGATTCCCTTACTTAAATAATACAAATTAGGTATAGCTGCAATAATAGTCAAAAGCAACAAATAAATAATGGTTTTTCCTATGCCTTGAAAACGGAAGCTTGCTATATCTTTTGGAGAATAGAGGCTTCGATAAAACTGCTTAAAAATATTCATTCTGACACATCCTTCAAAAGTTTCATTCCTATTGTATCTTTTTCATGCTAATAGATACAAGTCTCAGCATTTGATTTGCATAAAAAAGTATGGTAAAAGTTTTAAAAGGATATACCTATACTAATTAGAAGGAAAGGGGGATGTAATGGATATTATTTATTGGATTATTATCAGTATTTTATTCATTATTGCTTTTGCTGGACTGATTTATCCAATCATCCCAAGTGTACTATTTATTTTAGCAGGGTATCTATTATATGGTGTCTTCTTTTCGTTTGAAGAACTTAGTGTCCTTTTTTGGATTATCCAAGGGATGTTTGTTGTCTTATTATTCTTTGCTGATTCTGTATCTAACTGGATCGGTGTAAAGAAGTTTGGCGGTACAAAGGCTGGGATTTGGGGAAGTACAATAGGATTGCTTGTTGGACCTTTTGTCATTCCTGTAATTGGCATCCTACTAGGTCCATTTCTAGGAGCTGTACTAGCAGAGCTTATCGTTAGTAGGACCGATTGGAAAAATGCGCTTAAAATAGGAGTAGGCTCACTAATAGGCTTTCTCAGCAGTATAGTTACGAAAGGTATTATTCAGGGGATAATGATTGTGTATTTCTTTTTGAAAATATAAATTAATGGAAGAAAAGGTAAGGGTAAGCTTTTACCTTTTCTTCTATTATTAATTAAGTCCGCAAATATCAACAGGACAGTTTTGACAATCGACTGCTCTTTTTAAATAGGCAAGATTTTTTACAGTAATTTTCTGGTTGCTGTAGTCAATGACTTCTCTTTCTCTTAAATCTTTTAATATACGTTGAATAACTTCTCTTGTCCCGAAGGTTAAGTTCGCTAATTCTTGATGGGTGATGGGAATATCAATCAAGATCCCTTCTTTATTTTTTATTCCAAATGAATGACATAGCCTGATTAAGATGCTGTAAAGGCCGCCCTTTTTTCCATTCATTATAAGATCTTGGCATTTCATATGTGCTTTTAAATATCCCGTGCTTAACCAACTAGTAACAGAAATAAGGAGCATTGGATCTTTTAAAGCTAAATCTTCAAATTCACTGCGGTTAATCGCAAGAACATCACAATCTGTAAGACTTTTGGCAAAAAAATAATACTTTGGGGAATGTTTAAATAATTGGTATTCTAACAGCAATTCCTCATCATGGAGTATCTTAATGACGAATTCTTTCCCTTTCTCATGGACTCTCCCAAGAGAAATTGTTCCATTTAATAAAATATAAATTTTTTGAACAGGGTCTTTTTCTTGAAATAATAAAGTTCCCTTTTTTATATGTTCTATTTTGTCAGTCTCAAAGAAATGTTGTATCAATAAACTATATAATGATAGTTGTACTTCATTCATAAGAAAGCACTCCTTAAAAAGTTCCTCTTTTCTTGATTAAAAAACATTGTGAAATATTTGTCAATCTTCATTTGGGATAAAATGGATATAGCGTGAATGGTATGGATTCTATTCTACTCTAGAACGTTGATTCGTAAGGAAGAAACACAAAAATGACAATTTATCGAACTTATTTCAAGTTGAGTTCTAATAGAAGCGGTAATAAACAAATTAGTATAAATACTGGAGTGATGTTAATCACTAGAGGATGGTGGAAATTAAAAACTTTATTTTTAAGTAGAAATATAAAGTTATGATTGTTATTTTCTGACTAATAAAGTGAAAGTGGTTTCATCAAATTTAAGAATAAGGAGACAAGAACAATCCGTCCTTTAAACAACTAGGCATTTGTTTGTTTAAAAATAATTTTAGATGGGTATTTTAAAGAGGGAATCTTTTCAAGCAAATAGATTGAAAGTAAGTTCTTTATTTGATAATGTATTGTTAAAGAGCTTCTCTTATATAAATTGTCGAAATAGGACAAAACAATATAAGGAAGAAAATACATATAATATTAGGAGGAATTAGACATGGCTTATTCATTACCACAATTACCTTACGCTTATGATGCATTAGAACCTCACATTGATAAAGAAACGATGAACATTCATCATACGAAACATCACAATACTTATGTAACAAACTTAAACAACGCACTAGAAGGAAATGACGAATTACTTTCTAAAACAGTGGAAGAACTTGTATCTAATCTTGATGCAGTGCCAGAAGCTGCTCGTACTGCAGTTCGTAACAATGGTGGCGGTCACGCAAACCATTCCTTATTCTGGGAAGTAATTTCTCCAAACGGTGGCGGTCAACCAACTGGTGATTTAGCTGCTGCTATTGACAGCAAATTTGGTAGCTTTGAAAACTTCAAAGAAGAATTCTCAAAAGCTGCTACAACTCGTTTTGGTTCAGGTTGGGCTTGGCTAGTTGTGAACAACGGTGAGTTAGAAGTAACAAGCACACCAAACCAAGACAATCCTTTAATGGAAGGTAAGACACCTGTTTTAGGATTAGACGTTTGGGAGCATGCATACTACTTAAATTACCAAAACCGTCGTCCTGAATACATTAATGCATTCTTTAATGTAATTAACTGGGATGAAGTAGCTAAACGTTATTCAGCTGCTAAATAATGATAGGTTAGCAAACCTGTGGGCATTATGCTCGCAGGTTTTTTGTCTTATTATGGAAAAGATAGTAATTATAGCTTATATTTTCATAATTGTTAGTTTTTATATATAGTGCATAACGAAATTCATTTTGTTAGAAACTACTCTAGAACAAAGGGGAGTTTCTATGATGAAAATAGGAAAAATATTAGGTGATGTAGAGCTTACAAAAGATTTAAAAATATTGTTGCTCACGGGAGGCTTGTACGCATTAAGTGTAGCGCTCTCTAATACTTTCGTTAACGTATTTTTATGGAAGCAATCAGGAGAATTTAAAGATTTAGGATTGTATAACCTTGCTATTATCTTGCTGCAATTACTTACCTTTACACTTGCTGGCAGATGGGCAAAGAAAATTGATCGTGTCATTGTATTTCGAATTGGTGTTGCCTTCCTTACCATTTTCTATTTGACAGTATTATTAATTGGAGACAAAGCATCTACATTTCTCCTAGTGTTAGGGGCAATACTTGGTATTGGCAACGGATTCTATTGGCTAGCGTACAATGTTTTGACATTTGAAGTTACCGAACCGGAAACTAGAGATTTCTTTAATGGTTTTTTAGGATTATTGAATTCTGTTGCAGGAGCAATCGGGCCAATGATTGCTGGGTATATTATCTCCCAGCTTACAAAGTCAACAGGTTATATGATTGTTTTTGGTATGTCACTTGGTCTCTTTCTTTTAGCGGTTATTTCTAGTTTCTTTCTTAAAAGAAGGCCAGCAGAAGGCAAATATTATTTTAAAAGAATTTTGGAAGAGCGAAAAAATAATTATAATTGGAAACTTATTACGAATGCTCATTTTTTTCAAGGCTTACGAGAAGGCGTCTTTGCGTTTATAATAACTGTCTTTGTTTATATAGCGACAGACAGTGAGTTGGCTTTAGGGAAATTTGGGTTAATCAATTCGGGAATTTCATTTGTTGCTTATTATATTGTTTCGAGGACAATCAAAAATGAGAATCGGAATAAGTCCATTTTTGTTGGGGGAATAATGTTATTCCTTTCGATGTTTATTATCATTTTTGATTTTTCTTATACGAAATTATTGATATATGCTGCAACAATTGCTATTGCCTATCCATTAATTCTTGTCCCTTATACTAGTTTAACTTTTGATGTAATCGGAAAAGGATGGAAGGCAGGAGAAATGAGAATTGAATATATAGTCGTAAGAGAATTGTTTCTCAATCTAGGAAGGCTTTTATCCGTTCTCATTTTTATAATTGGTGTAAGCATGTTCAATCCAAATAAAGTAATCCCTGTCTTGTTGTTTATCCTAGGAAGTGGACACTCGGTGATTTATTTTTTTGCTAGAAGAATCAGATGGAAGACAGCTTAACTATTGAAAAGAAGATCTGTTATAGAGTTAACAGATCTTCTTCTTCGTGTGAAAAGGTGAATCAGAAAGAGAGAATTCCTTTAAAAATCCTGTAATCATATAGAAATTTCTGTAATCTTCCTTTAAAATAGAAAATAGGAAAGTTTTGGAGGAAATGGTGGGGTTTTAAAAGTGGGAGAAAAAAAGAAAAAAAAGAGAAATCCAATACCTTTAAGAGTTAACCTTATATTCTTTATGGTATTTTTATTATTTTCGGCACTTATTTTAAGATTAGGATTTGTACAGATTGTGTATGGAGACGATTATAAAAATGAAGTAGAAAAGAAAGAGGATGTCGTAATTAGCACTTCTGTTCCAAGGGGAGAAATGTATGACAGAACAGGTAAAATTATTGTAAGCAATGTAGGCAAGAATGCCATTACATATACTAATTGGAAGAAGTATTCAGCAGAAGAAATGCGGGATACGGCTGAAGAATTAGCAAAAATTATTAAAATGGACAGTGACAAAGACCTTAAAAAGATTTCAGAAAGAGACAAGAAAGATTATTGGATTTTAATCAATCCAGATGAAGCAAAGACTAAGATATCAGAAGAAGATCAGAAACAGCTTGCGTCAAAGTATAAAGACGACAAAAAGGAATATCAAAAAGCGTATGATGAGCTATTGCGTAGTCGCATATCTGAAACAGATTTAAACAAACTAACCGATTTAGATATGGAAACATTAGCGATATATCGAGAGTTTCAAAGCGGTTATTTTTATACTCCCCATATTGTAAAAAATGAAGGGGTTACCGATAAAGAAATTGCCATTATTAGTGAAAACTTAGAAAGATTACCTGGAGTAGACACCCTTCGAGATTGGGATAGAGAGTATGAATTTGGTTCCACTTTAAAAACTATCTTGGGAAATGTGAGCACGTCTCAAAGAGGAGTCCCAGCTGAAGAAAAAGACAGCTATTTAGCTAAAGGATACAGCATGAACGATCGAGTTGGACTAAGCTATCTAGAAAAGCAGTATGAAGATGTTTTAAATGGGCAAAAGAAAAAGGTTAAATATATTAAAGATAAAACAGATGACATTGTAGGCTCGGAAATTTTATCGAATGGATCTGCAGGAAATGATTTAGTATTAACCATCGATATGGATTTGCAGCTGGAAGTGGAGAAAATCATTGAGGAAGAATTAAAAAAAACGAAATACGGTTATGCTGGTACTAAGTATTTAGATCGAGCATTTGTTGTATTAATGGACCCCCATACAGGAGAAATATTAACAATGGCTGGTAAACAATTAGGAACAGATGATGAGTCAGGAAAACAAATTGTTAATGATTTTGCGTTAGGGAATATTACAACTTCCTATAATGTGGGTTCAGTCGTAAAAGGTGCTATGGTAATCACAGGCTATAAAGAAGGGGTTCTTAGTCCTGGCACAACCATTATTAATGATTCAACGATGCAAATTAAGGGATCTAATCCATTTAAATCCTGGAAGACAATGGGGAATATTAATGACTTAATTGCTTTAAAGCAATCATCCAATGTTTTTATGGCTAAAACTGCTATTATGATAGGAAAGGGAAAATATGCTTATATGCAGCCATTAAACATTGATTTGGATGCATACCCAAAGATAAGAAATTCTTTTTCTGAATTTGGATTAGGTGTGCGAACAGGAATTGATTTGCCAAATGAAATGGCTGGTTTTAAAGGAGCAATTGATCCAAATCAGCCAGCAAATTTAATGTTCTTATCCATCGGACAATATGATACCTATACAAATATGCAATTAGCACAATACATTTCAACAATCGCAAATGGTGGTTATCGTATTCAGCCACACTTAGTAAAAGAAATAAGAGAGACATCCAGCGAAGAGGGGCAATTAGGACCGATTATTCAGGAAATTCAACCCAAGGTATTAAATAAGTTAGATTTGGAACCTGGTTGGATGGAGCAAATTCAAAAAGGCTTCCGAATGGTAATGCAGCCAGGAGGGACAGGAAGTGTCTTTGCAGGTGCTTCTTATAGTCCAGCTGGAAAGACTGGGACCGCAGAAGCTTTTTATTATGATCCATTAAATAAGCAAGAAGAACCACCACAAGTTATGAATGTAAGTTTAATAACATATGCCCCGTCCGATAATCCAGAAGTAGCAATGGCAGTAATGGTTCCATGGGTTTATACAACAAATAATGGTCCTTCCCCGAACTTAACAATCGGAAAACGTGTAATGGATAAATACTTTGAATTAAAGAAAGAAAAAGACTAGATTAATAGACTTTTACGATAAAAAGACTATCTGTTTGTTATAGATAGTCTTTTTGGTGTTTTTTGGATGAAAGAAACGTGGATACATAGGCGTTTTTTCTCTCATATTAATAAATAATATAGTAGGAAAAAGGCAAATACACAACTTACTCGATTCTAGCATATTATTCCAATTAGTTATTAATAGAATAATCTCCTGTTTTCTATTACAATAGAAAAAGAATATTCAAGGAAAGTGTGATTATACGGTGGGAAAAAAGAAAAAGAAAAAAACGATACCTGTACGTCTAAATATTATTTTCTTTTTGGTGTTTTTATTATTCTCCGCCTTAATTCTGCGACTAGGTTTTGTGCAGATTGTTTACGGAGAGGATTATAAGAGAGAGTTAGAGAAAACAGAAGATGTTACAGTAAATACCTCTGTGCCCCGTGGGAAAATGTATGATGCTACTGGAAAAGTAATTGTGGATAATGTTGCACAAAAAGCGATTACATATACGAATTCAGGTGCAAAGCAAGAAGAAATGCTCGAAACAGCTGAGTTGCTTTCCCAGTATATTATTAAAGATACAAAAAAGGTAACAGAACGTGAGAAAAAGGATTACTGGATCATAAAAAATGAAGAGAAGGCAAGTAAGAAGATGTCTGATACAGAAAAAAAAGCTTTAGCAGAGAAGTATCCAGATCAAGACGAATATAATACAGAAGTATATCAATTGCAGCTGGATCGAATTACGGAGGAGGATTTAAAAACACTTTCTAATCATGATTTAGAGGTTTTAGCAATCTATCGCGAATTTATTAGTGGCTACAAACTAACACCGCAAATGGTGAAAAATAAAGACGTCAGTGACAAAGAATTTGCAGTAGTAAGCGAGAATTTAGAATCCTTACCTGGTGTAGATACAACAACTGACTGGGAAAGATCGTATGCATTTGGTGATACGTTAAAATCTGTTTTAGGGAGTGTTAGTTCTGCAGAAACAGGTTTGCCGGCAGAGAAATTAGATTATTATCTTTCACGAGGTTACAGCCGAAATGATCGAGTAGGAACAAGTTACTTAGAACTCCAATACGAAGATGTTCTTAAAGGACAAAAAGAGAAAATTCGTAATAAAACAGATAAAAATGGAAATATCGTAAGTACCGAGGTCATCACAGAAGGAAAACGAGGAAATGATCTAGTTCTCTCCATTGATATGGAACTTCAATTAGAAGTAGAAAAAATAATCGAGGAAGAATTAAAAACAGCCAAGACATTTTCTGGAACGAAATTGCTTGATAGGGCTTATGTGGTTTTAATGGATCCAAATACAGGAGATGTTCTGTCCATGGCCGGAAAAAGGCTAGTGAAAAATGAAAAAACCGGTAAATTGGAAGTTCAAGATGATGCACTTGGTAATATTACAACCACGTACAATGTAGGATCTGTTGTAAAAGGTGCAACTGTATTAACGGGGTATAAAACGGGAGCAATTTCCCCAGGAACAGTCTGGAATGATACACCTGTAAAAATCGGAAACACAATTAAGAAATCTTGGACAACAATGGGACCAATTAATGACCTGACTGCTTTACAACGCTCTTCTAACGTTTATATGTTCCGTACAGTAATGAAGATGGCTGGTGCAAATTATGTATATGGTCAACCGTTGTCTGTACAGCTGAGCGACTTTTCATTAGTTAGAAACGAATTTGCGCAGTACGGATTAGGAATTCGCACCGGAATTGATTTGCCAAACGAACAAGTTGGGTTTAAAGGACAAGATACATTGCCAGGTTTCCTACTAGATTTATCGATTGGGCAATATGATACGTATTCAAATATGCAGCTCGCGCAATATGTTTCCACAATCGCGAATGGCGGGAAAAGGATGGAACCACATATTGTAAAAGAAATTCGTGAACCTGTAGCAGATGATAGTACACTAGGACCAGTTGTAGAAACCGTAAAACCAAAGGTACTAAATACAGTAGATGTTAAACCAGAATGGATTGAACGAGTTCAGCAAGGATTTGAGATGGTTGCTCAAACTCCAAAGGGTACCGCTTATTCTAATTTAGGTGGAAAAGATTATTCTCCTGCAGCAAAAACCGGTACTGCAGAAGCGTTTTATGATGGACCATCTAGAAGTGATTATGGGGAAGAACCTCCTCAAGTCATGAACCTAAGCTTAATCAGCTATGCTCCTTCTGATAATCCAGAAGTTGCGATGGCAGTTATGGTTCCATGGGCATACCAGGGAAGCGTGGATAATGGCGCCAATAAAAAAATCGGGGAACGTGTATTGGATGCATATTTCGATTTGAAAAAAGAAAGACAAAAAGGCGAGGAAAAAGAAGAAAATGAATAATAGAAAAAGGGCAAACTATTTTCCATTAGTTTTGCCCTTTTTTGC